>Ga0180437_10000561_pt1 | contig 70508 bp, 71 predicted proteins | sample SS_ome_4_FD_132410 | JGI IMG/M metagenome (GOLD analysis project Ga0180437, IMG submission 132410) | Hypersaline lake sediment archaeal communities from the Salton Sea, California, USA - SS_3_D_1 metaG | ecosystem: Environmental > Aquatic > Non-marine Saline and Alkaline > Hypersaline >...
AGGGGTTGATAATTAGAGGTGAACAAAAAAAAGAGGTGATTTTTTATTATGAAGAAACCAACAATAAGTTATGATGCAGCAAAGGACTGCAAACCTTTAGACTCTTTTTTTGATTCCGAAGGAAAGGAAGAAAAAGAAAAAAATTAAATGATTCATTAAAAATCTTCTAAATTCTTATTGATAATGCAATCTTCAGGACAATTTTCAACTGTTTCTCCTGGTTCACAGATTTTATTGTTACAACTAGTTGATATGTAGTCACTATTTATATAGATTTCATCACGATCAGAATCATCAGTGCATTATTCAGTTGTATAATGGAAAGTTGGGTCTCCATAAAATACAAACCGAATCTTACTTTTTATAGAAGTATGCGCTTCAGCAATTGTTTTTCCTGATTTTAATGCTGAAATAAAATTTGACCAATATGTTTCATCTGGTGATCCAGAACCACCAGATACAATTATTCTTAAATAGTCAGAGTTAAATATTTGTTCAGCTATTATAGGCTTACAACACAGGGTGCTCGAAAAGTAACATTTGCATTCTGAGGTTTGGTCTAAAATTCCATTAAGATTATTAGCTGAATACCAACCACCAACATTACACCCATGGCCATAAAAATAAGGTGTTTTTAACTCGCTTATATTTTCAGCATTTAAATTGAAATTACCAAGCCCGGTAATCCAAACTGCTGATGGATCTGCATGGCCATCTGCAATAAATAATTTATACTCTTTATCAAAATCAATATTACATGTATCACAGTCGATAGTCTGATCTAAATCTCCTAATTCTGCAAATGCTTCGTAGTCTATTGCTGTTGGTTTATTGATACCTAAGGCCAGTTCTTTAACATAGGTAAAAGCCTGAATTGAATTGCCATAACTACGTGTTCTTGAAGTACTAAACCTTTCAAGTGCAGACACAATCTTATTTACTTTTTCACCATAATCATACTCCTTTGGAGGATAAAGAAGAGAAACAAAGACCTCTGGTTTTGATATATTAAAATATGGGGCAAATTGCAGATAATTATCTGGATTGTTATTGTAATAAGGGAACAGTGAGTCTATCTCTTTAGCAGTGGCCTCAGGTTGTACTGTATGACTCATAGAACCAACTAATATTCCATCCTCATACAGGTTAATACCTTGCCATCTTGAATCCCTTATCTCCATTACATAAAATGTTAATGGCTCATTAAATTCCTCCCATAAAAGTGTTGATGGAGAATCTATTTCAGGTGTCTCTGAATTAAGTTGGGTTTTTATGTCTTCTCCTATCATTAATGCAACTTTAATTCTATATTGCGAATAATGGGATTTAATAATATCTCTAATCTTTCCAATAGTATTTGTTGATTCAGATAATTTTATTATTTTTATATTCCAGTCTATATCATCTTTAACAGCAGTGATGTACTCGTTTACTGCGCTTTCTATGTCCTCATTATTAGCATATTGAGGAGATATAAATATTAACATGTGTAGATAACAATCTTCAGGACAACTTTCAGCTGTTTCTCCTGCATCACAAATCTGATTGCCGCATTCTAAAATTCTATATTTTAAAACATCTATCCCTAATTCAGGTAATATTTCTTTGTAGCCTGTTGCTGTAGTTCTTTTTCCAATATAATCATGCATCTCTTCTGTAAGGTTTCCTACAACAGCATATATCCCTTCTTCTGTCCTGATTATCAATTTTCCTTCTTTTAATGTAGCTATAACAATATTAACATCTGTATTATTGACATTTCCAGTATTATCTTTTGTATGGATTGTTATTTTATATTTTGTATCTGGATTTAATTCAGTGAAATTGTAAAGATTATTTGAAACATTTGCTATATTTTTTTCATCAATATAGAGTATTGCCTTGCTGAAATCATTATCACTAGGATTTGTCCATGTGCAAGAGATCCATGTTGTTCCTCTTGAATGCTTTGTTAAATTTGATACAGATGAAGGAGGCTGTGTATCAGGAGTTGTTCCTCCTCCGCAAGAAGATAATAATATTAATACAGTTACTGAAATCATACAAAGGATTTTTGTTAAAATTGATTTTTTATTTACCATTGGTTTATTCCACACAAATTATTTTTACATGTCCAATATTTGCAGTCTGGATGTCCTTGATAACATTGGCTGCAATCCATTCCTGGTCTACAGCTATGTAATGCTGGACAATCTCCACATGTAGTTATACAGGACTGTTCAATTGATATACAAGCTGAACAACCATTATTATCACATATATCTGAACCTTGAGGTGTATATACATATAGATTGGTTAACAATAATAACATATTTCCTTTTATTACTTGAGACTCAGTCATTCCAACATATAATTTTCCTTCCATGGCTTCTATAGGAAAATTTATGTCAGGATAATTTTTAACAAAAACTGATTTATTGTAAATTTTATCCCAACTTATTCCATCATCTGATGAATATATTTCATAACTAGTTATTTCACAAGATCCTATACTCATAGGTTCATTATTGCATGTGTATACTCCTGGTATATCAAATTTTCCAACCATCACAGAAACATATATTTTATTATCCAATATAGTAATGTCTGATATCATTCTAGATTCTTCTTGTGATGAAGGAATAAAACCATTAAAAAATTCAATAGGAGCATAATTTATTCCATTTTCTGTTTTGTATAATCCATCGGCTCCTCGTACATATAGATTATTTTTAAATTCTTCAGAAATTCCTAAATTAAGATTGTATGTAACTGTATAATATTCTTTTACATTCCCTTCTCCATCATATTTCCATATAGTATATTCAGGTTTACAATTAGGGTCTGTTTTTGGATCACAATTAGCAGAAGAGGAACCTAATAGATATAGGCTATTCTCCCACACCCGCAGAGTATTAGCTACAATCAGATATGGTCCTGGTTTTTCAGATATTATATCTTCTGGTTTTGCTTCAAATAGTAAATAATCTCCTTCACCATCATAATCTTTAGGATTTTTTACAACAACAAATCCTTGATTTGTTAAGACATAATATTTGCCATTAAAATAGGCTACATCCACTAAATGTCCTCCTGTGTCTGGTTTGAGGTTATGTTTTTTCCACCCCCCATCATAAACAAACAAATCATAGTAATTAAGATCACCTGTTCCCGGTGGGTCAAGTCCAGGAACCAAAATATTATTGTATCCATATCTGATATATTTCATGCCTTGTTGCTGGAAATAATCAAAATCTCCTATTGGTCGGCAAACTCCTTCTTGTAAAGTACAAGGATATTTATACACTTCCCCAACATCTTCGCAAGAACCATGATTATTTGTTCCATAATACAATTTATTATTCCATACAGCCATATCAGTAATCACATATCTATCTGATGCTTTTGATACAAATACAAGATCTACATTTTTGCAATCCTGAGGACAGTTTTGGTAGTTTTCTTCTGGTTCACAGACACTATTACCACAAACAGAAATTGGAATGCAATCTTCAGGGCAATTTTCAACTGTTTCTCCTTCTTCACACAGCTGGTTGCCACATTTTACAGGAGGTATAAGTTCAATAACTCCTTCTATTTTGATCAGTTCTCTTGCCACATTAAATTCATAGGAAGAATTTATTGACTGGCTGTTAAAGTTAAATTCAGCATATACTCTAAATATTCCTTGTCTTGTTGTATCATATGGCCCATATTTTTCCCAGATAGGTGGAAGCTCTACAAATGAATTTGCAGGAACTATTATTGTTAAATCCTGAACAATTATCTTATCATCAACCCATTCATCATTTTCAAGCTTCTGCACAGACAATTTTAATTTTCCTGTTATGTCAACATCTTCTGAATTATTGATTACTGATTTTGATAATGATACAGCTCTTTTGCATGCACCATCTTCGCAGCCATAAGGACATCTATATAACAATCCAAGACCAGGCTCATATCTATCTCCTGTACAAAAATATTCCAGTAAAGTATCTTCATCTTCAACAAGATCTGGGTCGCATTCATCAAAAGATTTCTCTCCATTAATCTCAATATATCCTTTCGCAGAATAATTCAATCCATTATCTGAATCTATGCAGTCAAAAGTCAATTTTTTGTGAATGCCTGTACGCTGAGAATCATGCATGTACATCGGCCATTCTAATTTTTCTTCTAGATAATTTCCTCCTAAATCCAAAGCATATATTCTTGTATTATAGTTTCCATCACTAGTTCTGTATAAAGATTGCTGGATAAGATCCATTTTTCCATCATTATTAAAATCACTTATTATTGGATCATAACCCCAAAAATCATCTACTTCTCCCATTGTAGGTATTTCAATCTCTTTTTCTAAAATTCCATCTTTACTGAATATTTGTACGCCAGAAGGTGCATTATTCCACCATCTTGGCCTGTAATTTATTATTATTTCCTGCTCATTGTCAGAATCAATATCAGACACTACTAAACCATTAATGAAATCATCATAATCCTGCAGATTTGTATCAAAAGAAATATTTCCAAGATAATCAAATGACATTAATCTCTCTCCATTATTAAGATTAGCCCATGTAGTTGATAATCCAGCAATAATATTCAGTTTATCATAACCTAGATCAGCAACAGCAAATTTACTAAGAAGATCCCCTTTTATAGGCCCTATTTCTGAGATTAGACTGCCATTTTCATCAAATATCTTAAATATTGATTTATATGTCTCATTATTGTATTGATCTTCAAGGAATAGATCAGTGTCAACAAAGCTGTAACCAACTATAAACTCATTATTGTTATCATTGTCAACATCTGCACCTATAAATGAAAGATGTTTTAAATCAGTCCTTGCTGAAGGCCTATTCATAAGTTCTGTTCTGTTGATCAATGTTCCATTTAGATCATAAACATCAAAAAATAATATTAGGTCTTTTGCCCACCATTCAGCATCAAAATTTAAACTTCCTGTAAGAACAGCAATCCTTTGTTCAGGCATCAATAATTGAGGCCTTAAAAGAGCAAGACTATAATCTCCTGGCCCTTTTGAAACATTGATTGGAAAATTATCAAGATCAGTTCCATCATTATTAAAACCATGAACAGTAATATTACCAGTTGAGCAGTCTAATTTAACATTAAATAGCTCAGAATTATTTTTTCCATCTATATCATGAATTGCAAAAGATCCTGACTGACAATGGTTATATTCAGGCCATTCGACAATATAATTTCCTTCTATATCAATTAACGCAGCCTTTCTTTGGGCATCAGCAGTAAGAGCAATATAATTCTGATTTTGTTCTTTGTTAGGATATATAGAAGGAGACCAATCATCTATATCAATATCTATTTGATTTAAAGACCCATTAGAATCATAAATATACAAAGCAGAACCATAACATTCAGTTGATATACCTGCATCACTGCTGTAGATATTATTTTCTGCATTATTAAATATATATGAGTTATCAAACTCTGAAGGTTTAACGGTTTTAGGAGTATTGCTGCTAAATATTTTAACATTTGTTGGATTATAATAAGCATTAGAACTCTCGCTTTCCATTGATCCCTGAATACAATAGCTAAAATGAGAAACAATCAGTTTATTGTTCAGCTTATCAATATTTAACTGGCCTTTTGGAAATCCATTAATTTCTACAGGCCAATTATCAACCATTTCTTTTACAACAGCTGTTTTCAATGGATTGCTAGATATCCAGTTTCCCTCCTTATATGCTAAAACTCTAAAATAATAGACTCCGTTGTCAAATGAACTTACATCAATTGAGCATAATACATCTTTTGCTGGTCTTGATTCAGAATAACATATTTGATTCCAGGTTTTAGCATCTTCTTTTTGATATTCTATTTTATATGCATCATAACCCTGGATATTTATCGAACCTGTTATGTTCTCTTCTCCTTTTATATAATTCAATGTATCTCCTACTTTAAAATTAAAATTTTCAATCTGCAGCAAAGAATGATCATAATATATATTTCCAAAATTGTCAAATACTTCTAATCTTACTATGTATAATCCATCATTCAAATTTGCTGTGTCAAAATTTGGATATAAATTTCCATCAATTATATTGTCTTTTGAAGAGTATAACTCAGTTAAAGCTCCAGGAGAATAAACATAAAAATTATAATCAAAAGGAGCAAGATAGAGAGTATAATTATTTATACTATTGCAATAAGCAGTTCCGATCAAATCAACAGAGCCTTCATTTTTTTTAGCTTCTATTTCTGCAATGCAGGGATCATCAAGCTGAACAGCATCTAAAATATCAATCCTTCCATAACCTTGAACAATAAGATGATAAACTAAATCTTTAGCAGTGCTTCTCAAAGCCATCTTTACCTGTTTTGGAGTCCAGCCAGGATTTTTTTGCAATAATAAAGCAGCTGCTCCTGCAACATGAGGGGTTGCCATTGATGTTCCTGAAATTGAAGTATGCTCTGTATCAAGACATTCTCTAACAGACCAAGCGTTGTTCCATTGTGCTGCGCAGATATCAACACCTGGAGCAGCGATGTCTGGCTTGATTATTGAGCCGTTTGGCCATATAACAGGACCTCTTGAACTAAAAGAGGCAATATTATCAAATTTATCAGAAGCTGCAACTGTGATTGCTTTTCTCGCTGTACCTGGGCTGCCTATTGATTTTTCATTAGGGCCTGAATTTCCTGCTGCTATAACTGCAGTTATGCCTGCATCGACAGCATTATCAACTGCAGTTGAAATTGGATCATCTGGGTCTCCTGAGCCACCTAAACTCATTGAAATAACATCAACATGATCTGAGAAATCACCATCCTGATTTGGATCAGCAGATATTTCTATTGCTGCAATTATCCAGTCCCAATATCCCCATCCTCCAAAAGTAAGAACTTTATAAGCATAAATCTTTGCATCAGGAGCAACTCCTTTCAATGTTCCATTGCCGGCAGCTGTTGCTGCACAATGAGTTCCATGGCCATTATCGTCTATTGGATTAGAATCATTATTCACAAAATCAAAACCATCAATAACCTTGCAGTCTTCACAGCCAAATCCAGGAAATTCTACTCCTTGAAATATATCTTCTTCATAATCAGAGCCATCAAGATCAGCTCTTTCTATAGTACCTGAATCTATCCAATATATCTTTCCTCCATTAGAATCTATTTCTAAATCTAAACCATTTCTATAAGGATTTTCAAATTGATGTATTATCTCGATATTGCTCCCATCAAGATCAGCTCTTTTTATATTCCCAGTTCCTGTAAAATATATCTTACTATTAGGAATATCAAGAGCAATGGTTCTTATTTGCATTCCAGGATTAGATACAATTGTTTCAACGTTACTTCCATCAAAATCAGCTCTCACAATTCTTTCATTCATAATCTCTGCCCAGTATATTTTATTGTTTACATTGTCTAATGCAATATCAACTATAGGGGTGTTATTTGAGAAAAAAGGCACAATTGTCTCAACATTGCTGCCGTCAAGATCAGCTCTTTTTATCTCATTTCTAAAAAATTGTATTGGAGCTATATACTGCAAAGAAGACATCCAGTATATCTTTTCATTAATTAAATCTATTTTAATATCTGTAAATAATTCTTTTTCATCATCTTCATAAATTTCAGGCTCACAAACAAGCTCTATATTATCTCCTGATAAATCTGATCTTACGATTCCTGTAAATGTTGTCCAAAAACAATCAGGATCAAAACATTCTTCCTGCAGCCAATAAACTTTGCCATTATTTTTATCTACTGCAAGAATTTTTGTCCCTCTATATAAACCATCTGAAATTATAGTTCCAGTTGTATTATCAGTCAAATTAAGGTAATTTATCTGATTAGTTTCATGGTCTGCCCAATAAATTAGATTATTATCTATATCTAAATCCATCTTAATAGGGTATACTGGAAAAAAGACTTCTTCACCTGTTCCTCCTAAATCAAGATGAGTATAATCTACGCCTGTGTCAATTATTGCAATAGTCACATTTTTTCCTGTCAAACATTCTTTTCCTGTTATTGAGCAGTTATTTCCATCTTCATCTAACTGCCATACTTGAGTTGCATTAATTAGAGGAACAGAGTCCATTAAAGTAATATTGACTTTGTAGTTTGGATAAACAGCTTTGATATAAGGTGATTCTCTTAATTGCTCTGCTTCTTGTGATGTTATATCTAAAGCAATTCCATTAAAAACATCTGTATATTCATTTATCTGCTTTTCTGTTTTCTGAGACGCTGCTGCATAGCCTGTTATAGAAGGAACTCTTGCCTGGATATCTGCCAAAGCTGCTCTATGCTCTTCAAGAATCCTGGATTTTTGTGATTCTACTCTTGAATCTTTTCTTGATTTGCTGTAAGCTATCCCTGCTCTGCTTATTAGTCCAATTGTATATCTATATAATGATGAAGAATCATTTAATCTTGCTTCTCTTTGATAAATATCTGATTCTAAAGCTGCTCTTCTCTCAAGAACAGGCTGCTCCTGGAACTGGATTATATATCCCTGAAAGTTTGGCTCCTGCTGTTCCGGAACTAATGGAATATCCTGTGCAAATGATATTTGTAAAACTACCAATAATAAAATCATCCAAAGATTCTTTTTTAAAACTGAATTTATATTCATTTTTTATCTGCAATCTTCTGGGCAGTTTTCAATATTTTCTCCTTCATCACATACATTATTTCCGCAAACAGATATTTCTTCAGTCTTTCCATTCAAATAAACTGTTTCTCCTGTAAAATATTCTGGTTTTTCTGTTTCTACATATATTTTTAGATCAGGAGTACAAGGATATTCTGTTATTATTCTGTCTGGAAGCTGCTCAGGAAAGCAATTTTCAAGATTCCATCCAGTATGTCTATAAAATTCTGATTCAATCCAGATTGATTCTGTTTCTGATATCTGTTTAAGAAAGCATGGCTCTACAACTTTTTCCCAGAAAGGAACACATCCACCTCTAGCAGTTGGTATATCCCCTCCTAAAGGTGCACCTGCTCTCTGATCTCCGTTTATTCCTGGCAATTCACCATAACCTGATACAGCAAGTCCAGTAATAATTGGTTTTGTTTTGAAATAGGAGAATAATCCTGCTATAAGAATTATTAAAACTAAGGCCATTACTGCTAAAACTAAACTGTTTTCTTCTTTTTTTGGACTCATTTTTTTAGTTTTTTGTATTTTAACAAGATTTCCCTGATTCCTTCTCTAACTGCTTCTGCTTGGTTTGAAAAAAGGCCAGAATCAATAAGTTCCTGAATTTGATTTTTTATTTCTTCTCCTATCCTAATATGGACAAGAGTTTCCTTTTCTTTCTTAGGCATATTATTAAAGTATCTATTTGATATATTTAAACCTTTCTATAGTATCATATAGATATATAAAATATTATTATCTAAAACTTAATATCTTTTCCCTGCTTTTTAATCCAGAGATTATTGCAGCTTTCTTCTTCAGTAATTTAGAAATAAACTTAATCAATTCATGATTTGCTTTTCCTTTTTCAGGTGCTGCTTTGACAGCAATTCTGACAGCTTTTTTATTAGGATCATAAGAAAGAATCTCATTCCTAGGAGAATTTGGTTTAACTATAATCTTCAGAGAATTATTTTTGATATATTTTTCAAGATTCAACTGTAGTCCCGCCAAATATGCTTACATTTCTGGCATTTAAAGAATTTTGTTGCAGGCTCATCTGCTGCTCTTGTCTGAACTTCCCAGAAGAATGCTTTTTTATGCTTGCATTTAGGGCATTCTGCATCTGTCAAAGGCAAAGTCTCAATTTCTTTTTCAACTACATCAACTGCCCTGGTTGATTCTATCTTTTCTCTTACAATTGTCTCTTCTTTTTCGGTTGTTTTGTAATTGCATCTAGGGCATGCAAGTTTGCCTTGTTTTAACATCAATATTGAACCGCATTTAGGGCAAAATTTCATTTTAATACTCCAATTATTTTTAATATTTCAGCAAATCCTATTTTAATCCAGCCAAGATAAGGAATTCTAAATACTGCTCTGCCTATTATTTTATCTTCTGATATTTTTGTTTCATCAAGCAGAAGAGATTCAACTGATTTAGAATTATGATCTCCTTTTGTCTGGAAATAATAAATACCATCTTCTTCCCATTTTTTAATTATCCTATGGATTATAGGGTCTGGCTTTTTGTTTCTGAAAACTATAACATCTCCAACATTTATTTCTTCAGGAGAATTTCCTATTAAGATTATTATATCTCCTTTATCAAAACCATTTTTGAATTTAAATTCAAGGAATTGCTCTTTAGTTATATTGAAATAATCAGAATAATATTCACCTTGAGCGCAAACTCTACCATTGCATGCAGCAGGGAAACTATTCCACCACCTATCAAAATCACTATCATGCTCCATCGAGCTGGAGACAACAGCAACAACTGGATGTGAGGTTCCTAATACCAAGCCTAAACCTGGATAAACTAGAAATTTAATTATAACAAAAGCAAGTATTATATTAACAATCCAGCTCCATATTGAATTAGACTCCCAAATAAAATACCATATCTTTTTAAGAATTTTTTTTAATTCTTTTGTATTCATTTTTAAAACAAATATAAGAAAGTAATATAAACTTTATGGTTTTTATATAATGATATGAATAATCCAAACCAATATTATGAAGGAATTTTACAATTAAGAAATCCTAAAAAGGAAGTAATAAGAAAGATTAAGGATTTGATCAATAAAAGAAAGGATGTTTATATAGCAAAAGAAGAAAAAGTAAGAGGAGGAATTGATTTCTATTTGAATGACTGGAGATATCTAATAGAGATAGGAAACAAGCTGCAAAAGCAGTTTGGCGGAGATAAAAAAATAAGCAGAAAATTATGGGGAATGGACAGGCTGACAAGCAAGAAGTTATATAGGGTTATTTTTTTATTAAGACTGCCTAATGTTAAGATTGGAGATATAGTGATGTATCGAGGAAAAAAAGTAAAGATAAAAGAGTTCAGGAAAAAGATTTCTGCTGCTGATATAGAAACAGGAAAAAAGATACTAATCAAATATGATGAGGTTTAGTTTTTCTATACTCTTTGATAATGTTTGTTAAGATGTCCTGTTTGGATAATTCTTTATCAAACTGAGTTTTAGAAACAAATGCAAATAATCCTATTTGTTTTATAGTCAAATTATTAGAATTAATAAAAACAAAAGGCAGCCCTTCCAGAACCTTGTTTGTTGCTTTGTTATAAACAATTATTTGAACTTTATTTTTAAGCTCTTCAATTGTTTTTTTAGAATGAATAGTTATATCATCAACAAATAATATATCTTCTTGTTGAATATTTAATGATTTATTTCTTAGATCAAAATGCTGGTAACTTAGATTGTCTAGTTTCTTAAGCAAATAATCATTATTTAAAAGAGAAAAATGATTTTTTAATTCTAATATTTGTTTATTTAATTTTTCAATAATATTTTCTTTTTCTTTTAATTGCTTATTTAATTTTTGAATGATTATTTCTTTAAACAAGAGTTTTTCATCTATTTTTTGTTTTGGAATTTTGATTTCTGGTTTTTTATTTAGCTTTTCAATAAGATTTTTATTTTGCTGTTTAAGAAGCTGAATATCTTTTTTTGTTCTCTTTAATTTATCATAAAGATTAAAAAAATCTTTTTCAGTAAAATTTCTTTTGTAAATAATTTTTTTGATTATTTTTACTTCTTCTTCTGGTTTAGTAAGAATTTCAAGAATATCGCTTATTGCTAAATCTTGTTTTATTGATACTTCCCTGACTTTATCTAATAACTCAGGTTTATTTTCTTTTTTCAAAACTTTATCAATCTTCTTTAGAAGAGGTTTGATTTTATCCAAAGCAAAAAGTGCTGCTGCAAATGAATCAGATTCATGAATATTTTTTATTTTTTCTTTGTAGGGATTTGTCAATGCCCTTTTTTCTTTTGCTGGAATATTTTCTTCCGGCCTAATCAATTTTGCCCCTAATTTTACTGCAAGTTTATAAACAAATTTAGGGGCAGGTGTCTTATCACAGCTTACTATTGCAGGTGTTCCATATTCTATTATATTTGATATTAAAGAAGAAAAAGAAAGAGTTTTTGAAGAATTGATTTCAATTATATTTCCATCAAGATCAAGAATAGTATAACCAAGTGTTGTGCCTGGATCAACACCTACCACAAGCAGTTTGCTCATTTTACAGTGCTTCCTGGAGGCACTTCTTTTTCTGGACTTAAAAGAACTGGCTTTCCTTCAGAATCTGCTGCAAGAATCATTCCATTAGAAATCTCTCCTCTAAGCTCTTTTGGCTCTAAATTTGCCAGGAAAACTATTTGTTTTCCAGCTAACTCTTCTGGTTCATAAGATTCTTTAATTCCTGCAACCAATTGTCTTAATTCTTCTTTTCCTTCATCTATTTTTAGAATTACTAACTTATCTGCATTTGGATGAGGCAGAGCTTCTTTTATCGTTCCTACTCTAATATCTAATTTTGCAAAATCTTCGTATGAAATTGTTTCATCTGGCATTTAGTATCACCACTTAGATTTATTTATAGAATTATTTAAAGTTTTCTTTAAATTAGTTGTCTCTAGAAGGGACTCTCCAATTTGGAAGGTCCTCAATTTTTCTGCCCAATGCTTTGGCTCTTTCTATTATATTATCAGTAGGATCTGTATGTTGAGGGGCAGACTCCAAAACAGCAACTAATGATTCTCCATTTCCATAAAAATTACCAAGGTCTGTATCTTTTAATGGACCTTTTTTTGGTTTAATATAATATTTAATAGAAGTGCTAACATATCTTATCCCTTCTTCATCAGGATTAAAGTTGCCTGGATCTGAAATTAATTTTGCAAGAGTAGATGCATCAAATGTTGGTCCTCCTTCGACGTGTCTTAATACCTCAAATCCATGTTCAGAATTCAATTTTGCAAGGGCCTTAATAATTGCCACATCCAAATTAACATTTCTTGCTGAACCCCCATAAATAAATAATTCTCCACTTTTTTTAAAATCCCAAGATTTTTTTACTTCTAATACATCTGTTCTAGAACATCCAACAGGCCCTGGAACACCTTTTAATCCAACTGCTCCATTTTGGCATTGTACAATTTTTTCATGAAAAATTTCTTTAGCAAGATAATCTACTACCTTTCTTTGTAAATCATTTATATATTCTATCATTCTTTATTATTATATATAAAGTTCTTTATAAAATTTCTATATTTCTGAATAAAAGAAAGGATTTAAATAGTAATAAGGGATTTTTTTATTCATGAAAAAAATATTATTTATTTTGTTTTTATTAATGCTTCCAATTGTTACAGCTGATTATGGAGAAATGCCTTTACTAGCTGTTAAGGAGACATTAACTGGGTTAGAAGGAAGTACAGCAAGTTTGGAATTAAGAATTGAACCTGGAACAGGAAGAGTTTTTCTTGAAACAGTTCCATTATCAAAATTAGATACTCAAATCAGCACAAGATTTGCAAAAGAAATTGCCTGTGATTATCTTGATGAAGATTGTGAAAAATATGATTTTTTTTATACAATCAAATCTAATTCTTCTATTATTGGAGGACCAAGTGCTGGAGCTGCTATTACAGTACTGACTGTAACTATGCTAAAGGATATTAAGATTGATAAAGATATAGCAATGACAGGGACAATTAACAGCGGCGGTTTAATTGGGCCTGTAGGCGGATTAAAAGAAAAGATAGATGCAGCAGCAAGCATGGGTATTAAAAAGGTTGTCATACCAAAAGGAGAAAAAATTGTTACAGATGAGAATAATGAAACAATTAATTTAGAGGAATATGCAAAAGAAAAAGAAATTGAACTGGTTGAAGCAGCTGATCTAACTGAAGCAATTTATCTGTTTAGCGGGATTTTGCTTAAAGAAGACAAAGGAGAACTTATTGTTGATGAAACCTATCTGAATGTAATGAAGAATCTGGCGATCAAACTCTGCAACAGAAGCCAGGAACTAAATAATCAATTTGATAGGATAAAAAGATTTAGAGACAATGATATGATTGAAGCTGAAAACAAAGGCATTAACTTTACTATAAAAGGAAAAAATGCTTTTGATGAAGGCAAATATTATTCTTCTGCAAGCTATTGTTTTGGAGCAAATATAAGATTTAGATATCTAATTCTTAGAAGTGAGGAATTCAAAGATTTTGATGAACTAGAAAAAGAGATAGAAAAATATGAGGAAGATATTGATAAGATTGAAATTAAAACAATAAGTGATTTAGAAGCTTATATGGTGATTAAAGAAAGACTGAAAGAAGCAAGAGAATCTTTGAAAACTGCTGCTGAAAAATATGAAGATGATGATAAGGATTATATAGATAATCTAGCTTATGTAATTGAAAGATTATATACAGCACATAGCTGGGCAGATTTTATTGGAGTCAAAGGAAAGGTATTTATTTTTGATAAAGAAAGCCTGAAAGATAGCTGTTTAAATAAATTATCTGAAGTAGAAGAGAGATATCAATATGTAAAGTTAATCCTCCAGGAAGAAATAATAGGCTCAAAAAAGGAATATGATTATGCTCAAAGAGATTTTGAAAATGGTGATTATGAACTCTGCTTGTTTAGAGCAAGCAAAGCAAAAGCAGAGATGGACACTATATTGAGTATGATAGGAGTTGAAGAAGAACAAGTTGAAAGTGTTTTAAAAAATAAATTAAATATTATTAAAAACAATATAATTGAGCAGCAGGAAAAAAATACTTTTCCTATCTTAGGCTATTCTTACTATGAATATGCTGGAAGCTTAGAAGATGAAAAGTACAGCTCATTGCTTTATTCTAGCTATGCATTAGAGCTCAGCAACCTAGATATATATTTTAAGGAAGAATCTAAGATACCTAATATTATTAAGGAATTAGAAAACCAGAATATCAGAATTATATCTATAGTTATTTTTGCATTTGGATTAGGCATATTTATCGGATTAAAAGCGAGATCTTCTAAGAAGAAAAAGAAAAGATAATTCTTGATTATAAACCCCCGCAAACGTTCCGAAGAACGCCTGCGCGGGAAAAAGAGGTGATAGATTTTTAATATTCCACTAAAAAGTTTTCACTTTAAAATGGAATATTTCTATCTTTACTCTAGAGTAGTATTTGTTATATATAAAGTTTTCGGTATAAATTTAAATATTCATAGAAATTCATTGAATTTATGAAATGTTATCTATGCAGCAAATCAGCTAAAATAAAACAACAAAAAGGAAGAGCTATCTGCGATGATTGCTTTGTTAGGCTGATCGAGAAAAGAATAAGAAAATATACTAGATTAAACAAAATTTTCAAACCTGAAGATAAGATTTTAATTAAAGGAGATTTAAGCAAATATTTCGTCGAGAGCATTACAAAAGATTTGCCTGTAAAGATATTTTCTAACAAAAATAAGAAATCAAATAAAATTGCCATTGACTGGACTGCTGATGATGAAGCTAATCTGTTTTTAGAAGAATTGTTTTTAGGAAAAAAAGCAAAGGTAGAAAAAAGGTATATAAGATTATTAAGAGTTATAACAGACAAAGAAGCTGAATTATTCTCTAAAATTAAAAAACTGAAGTTTAAGAGGAATAAGAAAAACAAAGATATCCAGAAACTTATAGATGATATGGAGAAAAAGGATCCTGGTGCAAAATACAGATTATTGAAGAATTTTGATATGTTAAATAGGTTAACATTAAAAGTTAAATAAAAATATTATATAGATATAAAATGTTTAAATATTATTATTTGTTAAATAGGTTAACATTGATAATTCTAATTGTTTTTGTTGGAGGTTGTAATATAGAAGGCAGTGTTGTTGGAAATGCTGAACAAAGAGTTGTGCATGCTGTTCGTGATGAAGGGAATATAGAAGGAGTTTATTTTTGCCCTAGGGATGAGTGTGAAGAAGAACTTTCACAATTTATATTATCTGCAGAAAAGAGAGTACATTGTGCATTGTTTGATCTTGATTTAGAAAAGGTCATTTATGCTCTGAAAAAGCAGAATAAAAAAATTGATGTTAAGGTTGTTGTTGATAAGGATAATTATGAAATAGTTGAAAATTTAGATTTTGTTAAACCTGATACAAGGAGCAGTTTGATGCACAATAAATTCTGTATTGCAGATAATAGAATAAGTACAGGAAGTTTTAATCCTACAATAAATGGTGCTGAGAAAAATAACAATAACTTGATTATAATCAACTCTTCTGCTTTAGCTAATAATTATGAGAAAGAATTTAATGAATTATGGAATGGAAATTTTGGCAAAGGAAATAGAACAGAAATACCTATAATTTATCTTAGTGATATAAGAATCGAAAATTATTTCTGCCCTGAAGATTCCTGCAGTGAAAGGATTAAAGATGCTTTAAATAAAGCTGAGAAAACTATTTATTTTCTTGTTTTCAGCTTTACTCATGATGGGATTGCAAATAAGATTGTTATAAAACTGCATGAAAATGTTTCTGTAAAAGGGGTTTTTGAAAAAAGAGGGACTGGAAGTGAATATTCTAAATATAGATTATTGGAATATCAGGAAGCTGATATCAGGAAAGACAATAATTCTGCTGTGATGCATCACAAAGTTTTTATCATTGACAATAAAACTGTTATTACAGGCAGTTTTAATCCTTCTATAAATGCTGACAAGAGAAATGATGAAAATATATTGATCATTCATGATGAAGAAACTGCTGAAAGATATCTAGAAGAATTTGAATATATTTGGGAAAATTTTTCTTAGACCACTAATCTTTATAAATGACTTCTATTAGTTTGTTTGTTATGAGCAAAGAAAAAAATCTTAAAATATTAGAGTCACATAGATCTTTATATGTTTATTATGTTAGAGAAGAAGATAAAGTTGAAATAAAAGGAAAAGATGGAAATCTTCATCAAATATATAAGAAAGCTTATCCATGCAAAATAGAAGATCTTGATGTCATTAATTACAGTAAATTTGTATTTGAAAATGGTTATCAACCGCCTGCTACACAAGTTGCAAAAGTTTTTCCTAATCCTAATGGAATTTTTCCAGGGATTATGATAAGAGAGAGCCAGGATTTTTATATAAATTGGGGAAAATTATATTATGCTATTAAAAGGAAGGAAAAACAGATGTATGCTACTATACTTCAATTTGAAAAGAAAGTTTATACTCCTTTGAATGACAGCAGGAAAGCTTTTGAAAGAGGATTAGTTGAATTAGTTGAAAGATTTAAGAAACCTGAATTGGCAATTGATTTGTTTTTGCTTACAGAACCTGAAGCAAGATTTGTAAGATATGGGGAAATTGATTTAGAAGATGCTTTAGATAAAGGTGTAAGATTAAGCATTGATCATCATGCTGTATGGTTAATGGGATTACATAATGCAATAAATATGGGTTTAAATGATGCCTCTCTTAGTTAAGAGATTTAGAAAAATATATGAAAAAATATTTTTTAAAAAATTAATGAAAAAATATGATGTTATCGGAATTGGAAGCCCTTTATTAGATTTTACTGTTGAAGTAGATGACAGTATATTAGCAGAAATGAATCTAAAAAAAGGAGAGATGCATCTAATTGATGAAAATAAAAGCAAAGAGATTCTAAAAAAATTAGAAGATTATGAGATCAAGATTACACCAGGAGGAAGTGCAGCTAATACACTAGCTGGCGTTCGTTTATTGGGTGGAAATGCTGCTTTTTTAGGAAAGATTGGTAAAGATGAAAATGGAAATATCTATGAGCAGAAAACAAATGAACAGAAAGTTAATTCAAGGCTTTCAAAGCATGAGTCTATATCAACAGGAAATACAATTACTTTTATAACACCTGATTCTGAAAGAACATTTACCACTCATTTAGGTGCTTCTTTATATTTTAGAAAAGAAGATATTTCTGAAGAAGATATTAAAAACAGTAAAATCCTACATATTGAAGGTTATCAATTAGAAGATCCCGAATTAAAAGAAACAGCAATTCATGCAATGAAGATTGCAAAAGAAAATAATGTTAAGATTTCAATTGATTTAGCTGATCCTGCATTGATCAGAAGGAATTTAGAATCTTTAAAAAAAATTATTCAAGATTTTGCTGATATTGTTTTTGCAAATGAAGCAGAAGCAGAAGTTTTTACAGGAAAAAAAGAGGAAGATGCTTTAAATGAATTATATAATGTCTGTGAAATCGCTATTGTTAAATTAGGTGAAAAAGGCAGCTTAATCAAAGCAGATGAAAAGATATACAAAATTCCAATAAACAAAGTAAATGTAATCAATACGAATGGAGCAGGAGATGCTTATGCTGCTGGAATTTTGCATGCAATTGCTAATAATCTTGAGATAGAAAAAGCAGGAAAAATAGCTGCTTATATATCAAGTCAGGTAGTTGCCAGCGCAGGAGCAAGATTAGATAAAAATATAAAAGAAGAGATTAATAATCTATAGCATGGATCAAAAAAAAGCACATTATGTTGTTGTAACTGGTATAATTATAAAAGATGGAAAATATCTGATCACAAAAAGATCTTCTTCTGAAATTGCTTTTCCGAACAAATGGACTGTTCCCGGAGGAAAGCTAGAAACAAAGGATTATGAGAATAGAAAAGCAGATACATCTGCAGGGCAATGGTACAATATATGTGAAGATTTGCTGAAAAGAGAGGTTATGGAAGAAACCAGTCTGAAGATAAAGAATATAAAATACTTGACAAGCCTTGTTTTCAAAAGGCCTGATAATATTCCTGTTGTTGTTCTTAGTTTGTTTGCAGAGCATGCTGAAGGAGAGGTTAAACTATCTAAAGATATGACAGAACATGCATGGGTTACAGCAGAAGAAGCAAAGAATTATGATTTAATTGATGGAATTTATGAAGAAATTAAAATGTTAGATAAACATCTGAAAGGAAGTTCTATTGGTGAATGGAAGAAAAATTAATTTTTCTTAATTCTGATTCTTAAGATTTTAGAATAATTCTAAATGAAAAGATAAGGCCCAGGTATTTGGAGAATTACGCGTTTTTGTGCGATTCTAATGCCAACATTCTGTTTGGCGTCAGAAGTGCGACATTCGGAAGCTGTGCTTCCTCAGTCCCACAATCAAATGAAAAGATAAGGCCCAGGTATTTGGAGAATTACGCGTTTTTGGGGGCGGTTCAAATACCCGGACCTTAAATATGATGCGGAGGCTTTAGTTCAATTCCTCCTTGATATTGACAGTAACCACATTGGTTATTGTCTTTGTGATGGCTTTGTTTTTACGCAAAGCAATGATATAATCATTGAATTGTGAAATATCCTTGAATTTGAGCTTTAGAAGAAGATCATATTCTCCTGTAATGCCAAATGCTTCTTTGATGTGTTTATTTTTGAAGAAGGTATCAGGAAGATCCTGAGAGGTTGTTACGTACATAAATACAATGAAATCTTCTTCTACTGCTTTGTTGTTTAATTTTAATGTAAATTTCTCGATGACATTATTTGAGATTAATTTTTGAATTCTTTGATGAACAGTTGAAGGCCTAATCTGTGTTTTTTTAGCAATATCCCTAATAGATAATCTTGAGTTTTCCCTCAATAATTTGATTATTTTGTAGTCTTTAATATCAAGTTTCATTTTAAAAAAATAAAATGTCCATTCGATAGCCCAAAGAATGGACAATTAAACAAACTATTTTTAATAGATAATGTCCAAATATTTATAAATATTTCTATATTTGTCTATATATTATTTAAAATATTGGACAATGTTTATTTTTTAGTAGCTAAAATATATAAATTGTTCATATCTTCTAACCTCTGGTGATGATTATGGATAAAGGAGAAAATTATGAAGTTAAGGATGTCAAATTAGCTGAACAAGGAAGAATGAATATTGAGATTGCTGAAAAAAATATGTCTGCTTTAATGAAGATTAAGAAAAGGTTTGAGCAAGAGAAGCCTTTGAAAGGAATTAGAATTGGATTAGCATTACATGTTACAAAAGAGACAGCTGTTTTAGTCAGAACTTTAATTGCAGGAGGAGCTGAAGTTGCTATTACTGGATGTAATCCTTTATCAACTCAGGATGATGTTGCAGCTGCTTTAGCAGAAGAAGGAGTTAATGTTTGGGCCTATAAAGGAGAATCAAATGAAGAATATTATAGATATTTAACAAATGTCATTAATTTCAAGCCAAACATAACAATTGATGATGGATGTGATTTGGTTTCAGAGATACATTCTAAACATACTTATTTAATTCCAGAGATAATTGGAGGATGTGAAGAAACAACTACTGGAATTATAAGATTAAAGGCAATGGAAAAGGACAATGCATTGAAATATCCAATGATTGCTGTTAATGATAATAAAACAAAGCATTTAGTGGATAATTATTATGGAACAGGACAAAGCACAGTTGATGGTATAATAAGAGCAACAAATATTTTATTTGCTGGAAAAACAGTTGTTGTGCTTGGTTATGGAAGCTGCGGCAAAGGATTTGCAATGAGAGCAAAAGGATTAGGAGCTAATATAGTAGTTACTGAAGTTGATAATTTCTGTGCATTACAAGCTGCTTATGATGGATTTAAGGTTATGAAGATGGAAGATGCATGCAAAATAGGAGATATTTTCTGCACATTAACAGGAGACAAGCATGTAATAAGTACAGAACATATGAAACAGATGAAGGATGGAGCAATATTAGCTAATTCAGGGCATTTTGATGTTGAGATTGATGTAAAAGGATTAAAAAAGATTGCTTCAAGTGAAAGAAGAGTTAGGCCTTTTTTAGATGAATATATCATTGATGGAAAAAAGATATTTTTATGCGGAGAAGGAAGATTAGTTAATTTAGCTGCTGCAGAAGGCCATCCAAGCGAGGTTATGTCAACTTCATTCTGCGGACAAGCGCTGGCAGTTGAATTTTGCGTCAAAAATAAAGGAAAAATGAAAAATAAGGTTATACAACTGCCAGAAGAAATAGATGATGAGATTGCTGGACTGCAGTTAGAGGCAATGGATATTGAGATTGATGAACTGACAGAAGAGCAGAAAAAATATTTAGCAAGCTGGCAAGAAGGAACTTAAAAAAGTTTTTAAATTCTAATTTTTTTCTTTAATGTATGGTTAGGAGTCCAATAGTTGCTGGAATGTTTTATGAAGATTATGAAGAAGCATTGAAGAAGCAGATAGAAGAATGTTTTTTAAATAATAAGTTTGGTCCTGGTAGTCTGCCTTCTAAAGAAAGAAACAAAAAGATTATTGGAATAATAGCTCCTCATGCTGGTTATCAATTCTCAGGAATGGGGCAGGCCTGGTGTTATAAAGAGATTGCAGAAAGTGGATTAGCAGATACTTATATCATCTTAGGAACAAACCATACTGGAATTGGAAAAAGCTGCACTTTATTGGAAGATTTTGAAACTCCTCTTGGAATTGTTAAAACAGATATTGAATTTGCAAGAAAATTAATTGATTCTGGCTTTATAATCCAAAATAAGGAAGTGCACAGCAAAGAACACAGTATAGAAGTCCAGCTTCCTTTTTTGCAGTTTGTAAATAAAGACCAGGATTTTAAGATCTTGCCTATTGCTGTCAGCAATAATACTAATTATGAATTATTTGGAAAAAAGATTATTGAAATTGCAAAAGGATTAGGAAGAAAAATTTGTTTGATATGTTCTAGTGATTTTACTCATTTTGGCATTAATTACGCTTATATGCCTTTCAGTGATAATATAAAAGAGAATTTATACAAATTAGATAAAAAGGCTATTAGATTTATAGAAAAATTAGATCAATGGTTATTTATGAATTATATTGATGAGACAGGGGCAACTATCTGCGGCAAGGATGCAATTGCTACAATGATTTCTGCATGCAAAGCAATTGGTGGAGAAAGAAAAGTTAGATTATTGAACTATTATACAAGCGGAGATGTTGTAGGAGATTATGGAAATTCAGTAGGATATGCTTCTATTGTTTTTGAATAGTTTTCAAATAGGTTGTTATTCCCTCTATCTGCCTTAATTTTGTCTTAAATAAGAAATCTCTAAATCTGTTGTCAATATTAACTCCAAAATGTTTAAGTTTTGAAGATAATTTTGAATAAAGTTCTTTTCCTTTCTTGTCTAAATCTGTAAGAATTATGCATTCTTTTTTTGATTCTACAATATATTCAATTATTTTGTATAATGGCTTCTTCAAAGTAATGATGTTTTTTATTTTTAATGATTCTAATGCTTTTTTATCCTTAATACCTTCTACAATTATAATCTTTTCTTTTGAGGCTTTTTTTAATTTTTCTAAAAATTCTTCAAATTCTTTTTCTGTTTGCATAATTTTATATAATACAACAGAAATATAAATATTTATGGAATATCAAATATGTAAAACTCATTGGAGTATGTTTAGAGGTTTAATGTTTTCTAAAAAAAAGAATTTAATTTTTGTTTTAGATCAAGAAAGAATAATTGGTCTGCATATGATATTTGTATTTTTTCCAATTGATGTCTTGTTTTTAGATAAAAATAAAAGAATTATTGAGATTAAAAAGAATTTAAAGCCATTTAGTTTTTATATATCAAAGAATAAAGCAAAATATGTTGCTGAAATAGCAAAGAATAAAAGGAAAAATTATAGGTTAGGAGAGAAGATAGATTTTACTTAACTATAAACCAAGGATTCAATAAATTTTCTTTATTATACAATAATTCTTCATTAGTTTCATAATTTATTACTTTTTTTCCAGCAAACATAACAACAGCATGTGCAGCTGCTGTATCCCATTCCATTGTAGGGCCTAGTCTTGGATAAATGTCTGCTTTTCCTTCTGCAACTAAGCATAATTTAACAGAGCTTCCTACATTTACTAATTCATATTCTTTTCCTAGCTTCTTGATATATTCTTTTGTCTCTTTATTAAAATGAGATTTAGAAGCAACAACTCTTAATTTTCCTGTATATGCCCTTGGGTCTAATTTTGTTATTTGATTATTTTCTTTTTTGAATGACCCTTTTTCATCTCCATAATAAAGAATATCCTTAACTGGAACATAAACTACTCCTAAGATGGGCATATTATTTTTTATCAATGCAATATTGACTGTAAATTCTCCTTCTTTTTTAACAAATTCTTTTGTTCCATCTAAAGGATCTATAAGCCAAAACAATTTCCAATTCTTTCTTTCGTCATAAGCAATCTCCTTTGTTTCCTCTGAGAGAAGGGGTATATCTGGAGTTAATTTTTTCAAGGAATCTATGATTATTTTATTAGAAGCTAAATCTGCTTTTGTTAAAGGAGAGCTGTCTGCTTTATAATCAACATCAAAATCTGTTCCGCGAACCTCTAAAATAGCTTTACCTGCTTTTTTTGAAATAGAAATAATTTTTTTTATATTATACATTTTTCTTTTAAATAATTATAGATCTTTTCTACAGCTTCTTGAACTTTAATCTTATCGGTTTCTATCATTAATTCAGGGTTTTTAGGCTCTTCATATGGATGAGAAATTCCTGTAAAATCTTTTATTTCTCTTGCTCTTGCTTTTTTATACAGTCCTTTTGGATCACGCTTTTCGCATTCTTCTAAGCTGCATTTAACATATATTTCAATAAAATCTTTTCCAAGCTTATTTCTAACAATATGCCTGTCTTTAGCATATGGTGAAATAAAAGCAGTTATAGTGATAATTCCTGCATCTACAAATAAATTCGAAACTTCTCCGATTCTTCTGATATTTTCAATTCTATCCTTTTCTGCAAAACCCAAATCTTTATTTAGACCATGCCTTACATTATCTCCATCTAATATATAAACCATTTTTCCTTCTTTTATCAGCTTCTTTTGCAGCTCAACAGCTATTGTTGATTTTCCGCTTCCGCTTAAACCAGTAAACCATAAAAGTGCAGGCTTATGGCCTGAAATTACAGCTCTTTGCTCTCTTGTAATCCCTCTTTTGTGCCAAACAATATTATGTTTTATTTCTTCGTAACCTATTATTAACCCTCCCCCAACAATATCATATTCTTCTACAATAACAAATCTGCCTGTATTTTGAAATTCATTAAATAAATCAAAAGAAATTGGCGATTTTAATTCTAAAGTACATTCTGCAACTTCATGTCTTTTAACTAATTCTCTTTTTTTGTCTGATAAATCAGAAGCATCTAAAACTCTATTTATTTTTGATAATTTAAAAGGAACTGAAGTTGTTCCTAATTTTATTTTATAGTATTTACCTAATTCAAACTCTTTTTTGCCCATCCAAAAAATATTTGTTTTAATAATCTGGCTTGTGTAAGGCTTTCTTTCTGTTTCCTTACACATTATATCTCCCCTATTAATATAAATTTGTTCTTCTAAAGTAAACCCTACCGAATATCCTGCAGATGCTTTTGGATCTCCATTAAAAATTTCAATAGATTTTATCTTTGAGTGTTTATTAGAAGGAAAGAAAACTACTTTATCTCCTGCTTTTATTTTTCCTGATTCAATTCTTCCTGCAATTATTCTTCTGCTATCTTCTTTTGCTGTAAATTTATATATATCCTGAACAGGCATTCTGAACGGCATGTTTTCTAGAGACTTTTCTTTTTCAAATGAGTCTAATGCAGATAAAATTGTACTGCCCTCAAACCAATTTAGATTTTTTGAAGAAACTGCAATATTGTCTCCATTAATTGCTGAAACAGGTATAAATTCTTTTGGATTTATATTAATTTGATTTAAAAATTCAGAATATTCTTCTCTAACTTTATTAAAAACAGCCTTATCATAATCAACTAAATCCATTTTATTTATACAGACAAAAACTTGTTTTATACCAAGCATTGAAAGCATGTAGCCATGCCTTTTTGAATTTTCTTTAACTCCTTCTTTTGCATCAATGACTAATAAAGCAGCTCCTGCTCTTGCTGCTCCTGAAATCATATTTTTTAAAAATTCGATATGCCCTGGAGCATCTAGAATCATATAATTCCTTTTTTGTGTTTTAAAAGAACATCTTGCTATATCAATTGTAATCCCTTGTTTTTGCTCATCCTTTAAAGAATCTAATAAAAAAGCATATTCAAATGGTTTTGAATTGTTTTTGCAGTATTCTTTTACTTGATCTAATTTTCCTTCTGGAAGAGAATTTGTATCAGCTAATAATCTACCTATAATTGTTGATTTGCCGTGATCGACATGTCCTACAATTACAATATTCATTTGTTCTTTTTCCATTTTACATATATCCTTCTCTTCTTAAGGTTTCTAAGCTGCCTCCATCTTCTTTATCCTGATCACGGCCAGAACGTTCAGCAATATTTGAAAATTTTCCTGATTCTAATTCCCAAACAATTTCTTTAACATTTTTTGCAGTTGATTCAACTAGTTTTGTGCAAGGATAACAACCTAGCGATCTGTATCATTTTCCTTCTCCTTGATCAAAGTATAATTTAGTTATAGGAATATTTTCTCTTTCGATATATTTCCAGATATCTAATTCTGTCCAATCTAATAAAGGATGGATTCGAATATGTGTTCCAGGAGCAAAATCTGTTTTGAACTGATTCCATAATTCAGGAGGCTGGTCTCCTACATCCCAATCATTATTTTTATCTCTTGGAGAGAAATATCTTTCCTTTGATCTTGAACCTTCTTCGTCTGCCCTTACTCCAACTATTACTCCTGTATACGACTCTTTATTTTTGTCTATTTCATAATTTTTTTTGTATGATTAAGCCTAAATCTAGGCCATTTTCCAGAAAGGGTATTTCTTAATGCCTCTGTTTTTAGAGATTTACAACATTCAACTCTATTTAATTTTCCATCTGGAAATGTATTTTTTTTATTTAATACATCTTTATTCTGACCATAAACCATATTAAGACCCCACCTTAAAGCAAGTTCATCTCTATATCTTATCATTTCTGGAATTTTATAAGAAGTATCAATATGAACTAATGGAAATGGAACATGACCAAAGAATGCTTTTCTTGTCAACCATAGAAGTACTGTACTATCTTTTCCAATTGACCATAACATACAAAGATTTTTAAACTGATTATAAGCTTCCCTAATGATATAAATAGACTGATTTTCAAGTTCTTTTAAATGATCCATTAAAATAACCCTTATTATCAAAAGACATATTGAGAACTATTTTATAAAATTTATGTTAATCTTATAATTTAGGAAAAATTTATATAAATATTAGAAATAGAGAAGGTATAAAGAGGTGTTTTCATATGACTGAAAGAATCAAATGGTTTAAGGATATTTCTAAAGATGATGTAGAAGTAGTTGGAGGCAAAGGGGCAAATTTAGGAGAAATGTCAAATGCAGGACTGCCGATTCCTCCTGGATTTGTTGTTACTGCTCAGACTTACAAGGAATTTATTGAAAAAACAAAGATTAAAGATAAAATTCTGGATATAATAAAAGATTTAGATGTAGAGGATACTGCTAAGCTTCAGGCAACTGCAAAACAAATTCAAGAACTAATAAAGAAAACTGAAATTCCTGAAGAGATTAAAGAGGATATTAAAGATAATTATGGATTAATTGGGACTCACAGAAAGAGCGGCGCTTCTGAGATTATGGAAGGCAAAGAAGAATTTGTTGCATGCAGAAGCTCTGCAACAGCTGAAGATCTGCCAGAGGCTTCATTTGCAGGACAGCAGGCAACTTTCTTAAACATTAAAGGAAAAGATGATGTTGTCCAGGCAGTAAGGGAATGCTGGGCTTCATTATTTACAGCAAGAGCAATATACTATAGAAAAAGAAATAATTTTCCAACTGAAAAGGTATATATTGCAGTTGTTGTTCAGAAGATGGTCAATTCTGACAAATCAGGAGTTATGTTTAGTATAAATCCTGCTACAAACAATGATACAGAAATAATGATTGAAGGTGCTTTTGGCTTAGGAGAGGCTGTTGTTTCTGGATCAGTAAATCCTGATTTATATATTGTTGATAAAAAAAGTTTAAAGATCAAGAAAGTAGAGATCAAAGAACAAAAAATAAAGATAATCAAGGATCCTGAAACAGGAAAAACTGTTACAAAGAAATTGACAAAAGATGAAGAAGCAAAGCAAGTCTGCAATGACAAAGAGATAAGGGAATTAGCAAGACTTGCTAAAAAGATTGAAAAACATTATGGAAAACCTCAAGATATGGAATGGGCTGTTGAAGGAGAAAATGTTTATATTGTTCAGGCAAGGGCTGTAACAACTTTCAAAAAACCAGAGAAAAAAAAGCCTGCTGCAGAAGGCGAAGGATTAAAAGAAGTTGAAGCAGAATCTTTAGTTAAAGGAGAAACAGCCAGCCCTGGAGTTGCTTCTGGAACTGTTAAAATAATAAAAGATATTGCTGAATTAGACAAAATACAGAAAGGAGATATCATGGTAACAACTATGACTACCCCTGATATGGTTCCTGCTATGCAGAAAGCCAACGCTATAGTAACAAATGAAGGAGGGATGACCTGCCATGCTGCTATCGTTTCAAGAGAAATGGGAACACCATGCATCGTTGGAACTGGAAACGGCACTGAAGTATTGAAAGAAGGCCAGGAGGTTACTGTTCATGCAACTCATGGCATTGTTTATGCTGGAAAATTAGAAGAAGTCAAACCAAAGGTTGAAGCAGCTGCACCAGCAGCACCTGCTCAGATAATAACGGCAACACAAGTTAAGGTTATTATGGACTTGCCTGATTTTGCTGAAAAGGCTGCTGCTGAAACAAATGCAGATGGTGTTGGTTTAGTTAGATTAGAAATCATGATTGCTCAAGGAGGTATTCATCCTGCAGAATATATAAGAACAGGAAAAAGAGAAGATTATATCAAGTTATTAATGAATGGTATAAGAGGAATAGCAAAAGCATTTCATGGTAAGCCTGTCTGGATTAGAACTTCTGATATGAGAACAGATGAATATAGAAATTTGAAAGGCGCTGATAAAGAACCAAAAGAAACTGATCCAATGATTGGATGGCATGCTATTAGAAGGGCTTTAGATGAACCTGAAATCTTAAAAGCTGAATTTGAAGCTGTTAAAAGACTGCATGATGAAGGCTTAAAAAATGTTGGAGTTATGATTCCATTTGTTATTAGAACAAGAGAAGTTCGTGAAGCTAAGAAAATAATGAGAGGGGTTGGTTTAGAGCCTTGCGAAGATGTACAATTTGGAGTTATGATTGAGACGCCTGCTTCCTGTTGGGTTATCGAAGATATTTGTAAAGAAGGAATCAATTTTATCAGTTTTGGAACAAATGATTTGACACAATTAACCCTTGGTATTGACAGGAATAATGAAAGAATTGCAAAATTATTTGATGAAATGCATGCAGCTGTTCTTGGAGAGATGAAGATGGTTATTGAGACCTGCAAGAAGCATAATGTTATGACTTCAATCTGCGGACAGGCTGGTTCAAGGCCTGAGATGGCAAAATTCTTAGTTAAAGTTGGAATTGACAGCATCTCAGCAAATCCAGATGCTGTTTATACAATTAGAGAAACTGTTGCAAGAACTGAAAAGGCTTTGTTATTAGAAGCAGAGAGAGAAGAGATTGAAGAAAGAGAAGCAAAATAATTAAGAAGATATTATAACAATTTTTTTTGTTAAATTTTTATGCAGATAATAGCTGAATTCTTTTTCTATTTTTAATTTTGATTTTTTTATTAATTTTTTATAGTCAATAAAATCTGGAAATCCAATAACTGCTCTTTTTTTTAGAATTTTCTTTAATGTTTTTAAAAAGGTTAAGTATAATTTTGTTAGGTCTTGCTTTTTTGTATTTTTTGAATATGGAAGGTCTGTTACAATATAGTCAAAATTTGTCTTTATTTTAGTTGCATCTTGCTGTTTTAGTTTGTAATCTTTAACCTTATAGTATTTTAGATTAATCTCTGTTCTTTTCAGCATTATTTTGTCTATGTCATAACCAATTGGCTTTAGATTGGTTAATCCAGCTTCTATTAAAATTCCTCCTGAACCACAAAAAGGATCTAAGATTTTTCCTTTTTTTATTCCTGTTAGATTAATTAATGCTCTTGCTAATCTTGGATTTAAAGAAGAAGGATGAAGTTCTGGCCTTAAATGAGGCTTGCGTTTTTCAAATTCCTGCTTGTTTTTGTGTTTTAACAATGCACCTATAACTTTATTTTTTATAAAGAATAAATGAATCTCTGTTTTTGAATTTTTAAGATTAACTTTTGGATTTTTTAATTTATTCCAGATATAGCCTGCTAATTGTTTTTCTTTTTTTGAATTGCCGTATACTCTTAAACAAAAATTTGTCTTGTATATTTTTTGCCAGTTGAAGTTTTTAATGTCTGTTATCAAGTTTTTTGGATTTGAAATGAAAAGCAAATCATGAACTTCCTTTGTATAAGCTAGTCTTTTATAGTCTTTGAAGTTTGTGTTTAGAATTAATAGGTTGTCTATTAACATAAAATCTTGTTTTTTAGCCAAAGCTAATACTTCTTGCTTTGATAAGTCTATGTTTTGCTTTGAAAGTAGGAATATTTGCATTTTATTTTCAATATAGAAAGATATTTATATAGATTTTGTTTTAAATTAAACCATGGCAAAAAAAGGAAGACCTGTTGAATCTGCAATAAGGCAGAGAATTGTTGAGATTCTATATTTCTTAAAAGAAGGATATGGATATGATATCTATAAAGTTTATGCAGCTGTTTATCCAAAAGCAACTATGAGAAGCATATATTATCATCTTAAGAAAGGTGTTTCTTTAGGAGAGTTTAAGGTTAAGAAGATAAAGTCAGAAAAAGGAAATTATTCATGGGGAGGAGAAGCACAAAAGATTTATTATTCTCTTGGTCCAAATGCAAAGCCTAAGATAGATAAAAGAGTTAAAGAGTATTTGGACAAGCTGAAGAAGAAGTCAAAGTCCTGATTCTTTTATTAATTTGTGTATTTCTTTAAATAATTCTTTGACTGCTTTATACATAATCGTTGATACTTGATATTGGACTTGTAATATAGATGATAAATTAGGACAGTCTTGAGATATTTTATCTTTTATTTCCCCTAATCTTTGATAAAGGCTTTCTGTTTCTTTTTCATCTTCAAGAAATCCTATTTCATAATCCCTTCTTACACCTTCTTTTTTAGTGGGAAAAGACCCTCTAAAATCACAATCATCATTAGGACGTTCTTTAGCATCTTTAATGCCTTCTCTAAAAAGGTTAACTTCTTTTCTTAACTGCTTCCTTTTTTCCATAGAAAAATAATTAAGAATTCTAAATAATTCTAATCCTAAATTATAATAAGTTCTGTTAATCGGTTCTGGTCCTTCAGGAAGAGGCTCTACTAAAGAACCCATAACAAACATTTTTTCTTCTAGACTTAGATTACTTCTATCAATTCCTTTTGTAGGAGGATAACGCAGCATAGAAAATGGTAAAAAGAAGTATTTTATAAAGTTATTATATTTTCCTAAGAAATCCCATCAATGCAAATGCTTCTCTTTTTGTTAAGAAGGATTTTCCAATCATTCTTTTCCAGACTAGAATCTGAGTTTGTTTTTTTTCTTTTGTTGCAAAATCCATCTTATTTAAAGCCTTGTTTAGCATCTTCATTAATTGTTTTTTATCCTGCTGTGATGCAAATATTATATGAGAAGAAATATTTTCTTTGGTCTTTGATAATTCATACAATAATATTGTGACTGCATGGCTTAGATTCATAACAGAGTATTTTTTTGAAGTGGGAATTGTGACAACAAAGTCACATTTTGAGATTTCTTCATTGTTTAAGCCTGAATTTTCTCTTCCAAAAACCAAAGCAATGTCTTTTTTTTTGTTTGCTATTGTTGCTAATTTTTCTGGAGAGATTGGAGATCTTGGAATATTATAATCTGTTCCTATTTTTCCTGTTGTTGCAACTAATGTTGATTTTATTGAGGATAAAGAAGAAACTGTCTTTGCTTTTTTTAGGACATCTTGTGCCCATTTTGCCCTGTTTCTTGCTGTCTGAGAAAGATGATTGCATTTAGGATTTATAAGAATAAGCTTTTCAAAGCCAAAATTAGCCATTGATCTTGCAACAGCTCCTACATTACCTGAATTCTTAGGCTCAACAAGCACAATTGAGATCATTTTATTTCAAAAAAGCAAATGGATTGCCTAAATAAGTTGTTATCAAACCTAAAACAAGCAATATAATAAAGAATAAGGAAATGAGACTCCAAACTTTTTTTGCTTTTTCTTTGTCTTTCATTGTTGACTGCAGTAAGGTATTCATGATTCTTCCTCCGTCAACAATTCCTAAAGGCAGCAGATTAAATAATCCAATAAATAAATTTAATAAGAATAACCATTTAAATAAATCTTTTAGCCAATAATAAACTGGCTTAATAAACTGGTATTTGGCCTTAACTCTTCTTTCATTTCTGAAATTTGTTATTCCAATTATACCTCTATCACTATCATCTGCATGGGCTGTTGTAATTGAATATGTTTGATTTTCTGCTCCTAATGTGATTGTTTGGTCTGGCTTAACACAATAGTACATTGTTTCTAAGAAAGGTCCTGCTTCTGTTAATGGTTTATTGTTAAAGGAATTTATGATCATTCCATCTTTTAGCCCTGCCTGGGCAGCTGGCAGTGATTCATTTGTTAGAGTAAATGAAAATCCAATTGGCTCTGTTATTGTACCTTCAAATGGCGCAAGTTTTCCAGGATTTGCAACATAAGGCATTGCTAGCAATATTAATAATGCCAATAAAATATTAACCATTGGACCTGCTGCAAAAACAGAATACTGTTTTACATCCTGCGCTTTCATTAATTTTTGTTCATCTGGCTCAACAAAAGCTGCTGGAATTATTGGAGCTAATACAGAGAAAAAAGCAAAACCACTGCTTTTTATCTTAAAACCATGCGCTCTTGCAACAACACCATGTGCAAATTCATGAACAATAGCCAAGATAAAGATGGATATTATCCATTGAAAAAAAGACAAATAACCTATTCCAGGAACATTGGTAAAAGGAAGAACTAATGCAACACCTGCCTGCTGCACTGCAGGCCTGGCAATCAACTGCCATATCAAAAGGATTATGTTGATTGATATAAATATTAAACCCACTACACTCAAACCAATACAAGCATATCCAAAAAATTTTATTATTTGCTTATATTTTTGAGAAAACCTATCCATGAATTTTATTCCAAAATTAGATCTATAAAGAACAAGATAAAATATAGGAAAAAGAAGCTTTTGAACCTGAATATTTTTTCTTTTTATAATAAGGAAGATTATCAATAAGATAACAAAAATAATTGCTGCAATTATTTGTAAATCCATTTTATTTCTTACGAATTGGTCTTAAAGCTCTGCCACCACATTTTCTACATTTGATTAATCCTTGAGTCACTTTCATAGATGAAGCTCTAATTCTAGATTTGCATTTCTTGCAAATAAAGATATTTCTAAAGAGCCTTGCTTCTGCTTCTGGTACTTTTGCCATTATTCTCCACCCTTAATTTGTTTCATTACTTTTTGCCCTAATATGCCCCAATAGAGTACAGTAGAGCCTTCAATTACCTGCCCTTTTAAATCTTCTGGAATCTTCATATCAAATGTTTCATATGTTTCTAAGTCCATAACATTTGCTGTATCTCCGCTTATTGAAAGAATTTGTGCATTTCTTTTATCAATAATAGGAACTTCTATATTATCATGCCCTGGCATCACCTTCTCTCTTTTTCTTCCATCCATTAAACCAGCTGCTTCTACTCTTACTTTTGCATGTCCATGTTTTCCTGGCCTGCTTGTTGAAGTATTTGTCACTCTGCAAGCAACTCCATCTATGATTACATAGCTTCCTTTTTTTAGCGAGCTTACTGGTGCTAATTTTTTTTCATCAACCATCTGAAACACCTCATAAAATAGATTTTATTTCTTTGCAGCTAATTTGATATCTCCTGCTTTAACTGTTTTTCTTCCTGCATGAATAGAAAGCTTAACTGATTGTGCAGCAATCTCTTCTGCTATGGTTTCTATCTCATCTTTCAATGCAGCTTTTGCTTTATCTGAAACACGTTCTGCTCCAGCTGACTTTAATATTTTTTCCATTGCGGCTAATGGTAATAATTTTTTTGATATTGTCATTTTTTCTCCCCCCCACTGAGAAGTTTGAATTTAGAACTAAATAAGGAATATTTAAATGTTTTGATTTTAAAGAAGGCTGTTTTGAGCTTATTTTAACCAATTAAAGAAAAAAGTGCGCTTTATTTTTGTTTTTCTGCATAATTTTTTGAGTTTTTTCTCTATTTCTTCTGAATTTTTGAATTTTTTTTCTTCTTTTTTGAATTGTTTTGTATGGTGGTAACTTCTTGTTCCTGCTGTTTTAAATTTATGTTTTTTATGCAACAGTTCATGGTATACTATATAATCTAATAATTCTTGTTCTGTATTTTTGAATATTGAGGATATTGTGATTGTATCTGTTTGATATTCATAACTGCCTAGCTTAGTTGCTGAATCTGAACCCCATTTTAGATTTGGCTGTTCAATTGAATTAAAGAAATATATTTGGTTGACTCTATTGAATGAATCTAATAAGATTGGATCTGAATCTGTTTTTGGGATTGAGATATGCAGATTTTTTATAAAAGAATTATATAGATCAATGTTCATTGTTGATGCTTTTTGTTTGAAAATTTTTACTAATAAACTTTGGATTAATCCAATCTTGATCTCTCTGCTTACTTGTTTCCATGTTCTGCTTAATTTGAATTCTAAATGTTTTGTAAATTTATTTATCTGAACATTTGCATTGTAAGGCTTGAATTTTCCTGAATATTTGATAGAAACAGAATAGTTCATTGGTTTTTCTGGAAAAATTTTTTGAAATGCTTCTTGGATTATGTTCATCTTAACTAACTTCATATCTTAGAATAGCAGCGACTCTTCCCATATCTTTTAATTGTGCTCCTTCTCTTGTCTCAGTTGAGATAATCTTAACATCTGTACTTACTTTTTTTGCTTCTTCTTCAAATTTGTCTATCTCTTCATCTGAAAGAGCTTCTGATAAGAGAATTGTTTCTGCAACACCCATTTGAAGTTTTGCCATGACTTCTTTTTCTCCATAACTTACTTTTCCTGGTTTTGTTGATAATAAAGAGAAAAATTGATTCATAACTTTTTTTTCATCTGCTATTTCTTCTTCTGACAAAACATCCTGAGATTTATCTACTAATTCCTGCAGACCAAAATCTCCTGTATAACTTAAATCCTTAATTGCAATTATTTTATTTTTTAATTCTGTTGTGACAAAGCCTCCTTCAATAAAATCATATTTTGTCGGGCCTGGTCCTCCTACAATTATACCCTTTAAATTTTTTAAGCCTAAAAACTGCTCTTTTACATATTCTGCAACTTTTTTGAAATGGTCTTTTCTAGCTCCTTCTGTCAGTCTTGCGTAACGCTGAGCTGACTGTCCTCCTGCTTTTATTTTTCCAGGAACTTGTGAATGGGTTTTAACTAATGGAACTATTGATTTTCCTTTTAGAAATGCTATGTTTGCATCTCTCCTGTCTAAAACAATTAAACCATAAATTTCCTTGTGTTCAAGCATCTGATCCAATGGTTCAAGAACAAACTCTTTATCACACCTATAAATTCTAATCTTCAATGGTATTGGAGGTTCAATTGACCAGACTTGAACATCTGACTGGCCTTCTCGTTCAGCAACATTGCCTGAGAAAGCAGCCAAGCCATGTTCTGGAGTTTTTTTGAAAATACGCAAATGTTGAATCATTCTTTCCAAAGCATCAATAACATTTTTTCTTGTAGAAGTTGATTTTATATTAGTTGCAGTGCCTTGTTCCTGGCTTAAATGAGTTAATATTTTATTCATATCATAACCAGAAGGAATGTATACACTAACTAATTCAGTGTGTCTTCCTCTATGTTTGCTTAATTCTGTGATGAATTTTTTCAATTCATGTTTTTGTTTTGTTGTAAGTGCCATAACTACAACAGATGAAGTTGCTATTTATAAAATTTAGGGTAATATAGGGGTCTGTCCCAAGTCTCGTTCACTCAGCCGAAACAGCTATTAAATAAAGATGTCGGCTGACGATGTAGTCTTACGAGCCTATAGCTAGTTCACTTGCCAATTGGCGACTTGGGACAGACCCGGTAATATAGCAAGATTTATAAACAAAATATAGTTTTTTTGTTTAATTAAGGGGCTATGGGGTAGCCTGGAATAATCCTTTCCGCTTTGGGAGCGGATGACCCCGGTTCGAATCAGCAGCCCTATTATAAAAAGGGGCGCTGGAGAAAGTCCGGGTAGCCCCATCTTAAAAAAACAAAATAAACTTTAAAATGGCAGAAATTCAGAAATTAGGAAGTGTAAAAAGATTTGGACCAAGATATGGAAGAAGCATTAAATTTAAACTTGCTAAAATAGAGAATATACAAAAAGGAAAACATCAATGTCCTTATTGTTATAGTTTAAAGGCAAAAAGATTGTCTGTTGGAATTTGGTCCTGCAGAAAATGCGGAGCAAAGTTTACAGGAAAAGCTTATTCAATCAAAAAGATTGTTACAGAAGAAGAAAAAGAAGAGGAAGTAAAAAAAGAAACTGAGGCTAAAAAGGAGGAGTAAGATGGTAAGTTATAAATGTTTTAGCTGTAATAAAAAAGTAAGCGCTGAATACTTAAGAAAAAGAGTTAGATGTCCTTATTGCGGAAGCAAGATGCTATTTAAACCAAGAAGTGTATCAACTAAAGTTAAAGCAAGATGAATTATGAACTAGACTTAAAAGTCTTTGGTGATTCAAAGAAATTATTTGAGTGTTTTCAACCTGAAATTTTAAAAGGGGACAGAGCAGCTGTTGATTTAAAGCAAAAAGATAAATATTTATTATTAAAAATAAAAGCAAAAGATTCGATAGCTTTAAGAGCTATGATGAATTCAATCAGTAAATTATTAACAGTTTATGAAAAGATTGGAAAAATCAGCTAACGCTGATATAAAACCACCCCAGTTCCTCACAACTGGGTTGAATGTCCCGCCACTACAAAAACCGTGATTATTACACAATTGATTTAGGAGGAATAAAATGGTTGATAAAGAAACAGAAAAAAAGATTTCACAGTTACAAATGATGGAACAGAGCATGCAAAGTTTTCTTGTTCAAAAACAACAATTTCAAGCACAGCTTATTGAAATAGAGAGCGCTTTAAAAGAACTTGAAAAAACAAAAGAAGCTTACAAGATAGTAGGAAATATAATGGTTAGCAGCAATAAGGAAGAATTAGAAAATGATTTGAAGAAAAAAAAGGAAATGGTTGAGCTTAGAATTAAAACACTTGAAAAGCAGGAAGGCCAGATTAAAGAAAAGGCTGGAACTGTTCAAGCAGAAGTAATGAAAGAATTAAAAGAAAAAAAGAAAGAATAAAATGCAGGAAATAATAGAAATATTAATAGATTTGGAAGGAGATAATACTGTTCCAAGAAATGTAAAAGATAAAGTAAGAATAGTAAATGAAATGTTAAAAGAAGATGGTGATATAAAGATAAAAGTCAATAAAGTACTTCACGAATTAGATGATATTGCTGATGATCCTAATCTAGAGCCTTATACTAGAACACAGATATGGAATATTGTTAGTATGCTAGAAAAGGTTGCTTAAATTATTTCTTTTTGATTACTACTTCTTTCTTAATTATTGAATTTGGGATATATATAATATCTCCTTTTTCTGTTTTTATTTCTGTTTCAGTCAAGGTGATTTTCTGTATAATCCCTTTTAAATCTTTGACAGTTATATTATCTCCTTGTTTAAACATTCTTTTTCTATGAATAAAAAATCCAGCAATTATATTAGGAATAAAATCTTTAATTGCCAACACTAATGAAATCAATATCAAGACTAAGATAACTGCTGAAATCATATTTAAAACAGTTGTTGTAAGGCCCAGTTCAGTTAAAGCCCAGATAACAGCTATAAAATAGATGAAGTATTTAGTAAAACTGGATATAATATTTTCAATAGGGAACTTAATCCCTGCTTTTTTAATATTTTTATTTAATTCTACTTCATGCAGGATTTTCTGCAGGATTTTTTCTACTGTTCTTCCTATTATAAATCCTATTAATAATATTATAATTGACACTATAAATTTTATAAAAAATTGAGAAAAGATATTATTAAGATAGATCATTGCATTTGAAATCCATTCTGCCATCTTTAAAATAAAAAAATAAAAGTTTATAAATCTTATTATTATAATCAAATTATGGCTGGAAAGAAAGGAGTTGAAAAGGCAAAGAAAAGAGAAAAAGCGCAGCTTACTGAAAGAAAAAAGCTTAGTGCAAACGAGAGAATAAGAGAATTAGAGGAAGAGATATCAAAAACAAAGTACAATAAAAGAACACAGCATGCCATCGGATTAATGAAAGCAAAGCTTGCTATGCTTAAGGAGAGGGCTTTGCAAAGATCTTCTGCAGGAAAAGCAAGAGGAGATGACAGATTTACTGTAAGAAAAACAGGAGATGGAACAGTTGTTCTGCTTGGTTTTCCTTCTGTAGGAAAATCTACTTTATTAAATAAACTGACTAAAGCTAAATCTGACGTTGGAACATATGCTTTCACAACATTAAGCGCTGTTCCTGGCATGATGGAATATAAATTTGCAAAAATACAAATTATTGATGTTCCTGGAATTGTTTCTGGAGCTGCTTCTGGAAGAGGAAGAGGAAAAGAAGTATTAGGAATTATAAGAAATGCTGATTTGATAATGATTTTAGTTGATGCTATATATCCTGAACACTATAATGCAATACTAAAAGAGATTTATGAAACAGGAGTAAGAATAAACCAAAAAAAACCTGATGTAAGAATAACAAAAAAACCAAGAGGAGGCATCGGAATAGGTGCAACAATAAAGCTTACTAAAATTGATAAAAAAACAGTCACAGAAATTGCAAGAGAAATGAAGATAGCAAATGCTGATATCCTTATAAGGACAGATATAAATGCTGATGAATTAATTGATATCATTGAAGGCAATAAAAAATATACAAAGGCATTGACTATCATTACAAAGATTGATTTGGTTGACGAAACTAAGTTAAACGAGATTAAGAAAAAAATAAAACCAGATGTTGTTGTCTCTGCTGAAAAAGAGATAGGCATAGAAGAATTAAGAGAGAAAATTTATGAAAGAATGGGATTTATCAGGATATTTCTAAAAGAAGTTAACAAGCCTGCTGATATGGAAGAACCGCTGATAATGTTTAAAGGATGCACAATAAAAGATGTATGCGAAAAACTTCATAGAGATTTTGTTGACAAGTTTAAGTTTGCAAGAGTGTGGGGAAAATCAGCTAAATTTGACGGACAGATATTCCATAAGATGGACAAAGAATTGATAGATAAAGATATTCTTGAACTGCATATAAAATAAGACAAGTTTTATATATTATGATTATAATCTTTCTTAAAGGTGATAATTATGGCAAAAAAAGCTCAAGCTTCAAAAGATGAACAAGTTGGTTTTCATAAAGGATCTTTAGCTACATTAGCAAAAGAAAGAGAAGAGATGCAAAAGATACTAGCAATAGTTGAACAATTAATGCAGATGCATATAAAAGCTCTGAAGGAATTAGGTGTTGACTTGGAAAAAGCTGCTAAAGAAGCTATGAAAGCTGCTAAAGGAGGCAAAAAGAAAAAGATGGAAGAGCTGATTAAATAGAAGTTTTATTTTTTGCTCTTTTCCAAAAATAATTAAAATACTTCATAAAACTTTCTTTTATTTCTTTTGATTCCAGAACAAATGCAAAAGACTGCTTGTTCCATAAGATTTGTGCAACTTTATCTCCAAATATCAAGATTACCATAGGTGATGACAAGTCTTTTGGAAGCTCCCTTAATCTGTAAAATTCTTTTTTTTGTTTTTTTAGGCTGTTTGATTTGAAGTAATCAAGAAATCTTCCATAATCTACAAGATCATACATCATGCATCTTTTCTCAATTCTTTTTTTCATCCAATGATTAAACCAGTATTTTAAGGGAGTATACTGTATTCCTGCATTTCCTCCAATCCAATAATGTTCTTTATATTCTAAAGATTCATTCATCAATGATTTTATTGCTTCATTTCCTCTGTAAACTTCTGCTCTTATTTCTGGTCTTGAAATATCAAATAAATCTTTAATTTGAGGGACTTGTTTTCTTAATTCCTTCAAATTTTCTTCTTTTGCTTTAATCTCTTCTAAGATTTTGTTAGGATGAGTACATTGATACGTTCTTTTTCCTTTTTCAACTGTGTAAGAAATCAATCCTTTTTCTATCAGCTTATTTAGGATATCATAGATGTTCCTTCTTTCAATCCCTGTCTTTTCATGAATTTTGTTAAGGCCAGAGATTCCTAATTCCAAAATTGCAGAATATACACTAATCTGCCCTTTTGTCAATCCTAATTCTTTTAGATTTTCTAAGTTCATAGCAAAGATTATGATTATTTTATTTATAAATATTATGGTATTATAGGATACCACTAAAGTTTATATCTTACCATCTTATAGTGATAGCTGGTGTTTAGAGGAGGAAAAGAAAAATGAAATTAAGAAAAATTGTGGTTGTATGTGCTGCCAACGCATTTAGGTCTCCATCAATTGATGCTTGTATAGGCGGAAGACTTGATCAGCTTGGTTCAGATTTAGAATCATTAGGAAGAGGAGTAAAGGCAAAATATTATTCAGATATGATAGCAGGTAAAAATGGTATACCTGAAAAATATGTTGATGGAGCATTAGCTAGAGCAGTTTCATCTCCAGGAAACTATTCTGAGAATATAAGAAATATGATGGATGAAAAGGTAGATGAACAAACATTAGCTAGGCATATATTAGCTGAAGAAAGACACATGTATAGTATTATTATAGAAAGATTTTGTGATGAAACAGGATTGCCTTATCCTTCTGGATACCATCAACAGCTATTGGAATCTGATCTTAAACAAGCACATATAATTGTTGCAAGTGATAAAGAAAAAGAACTAATAGATTTACCTGAGGAAAAGATGACTGTCTTAGGAATAAATGATGTTTTAGGCGGAACATATAAAGCAAAAAAACCTGTGCTTGAAGAAATCAAACAAGCTGTAGACGAGATGATTCCTAAGATTATTGAAAAATATTCTTAAAAATGAAAAAAGAATATGTAGCAGTATGGGAGGAAACATATTCTTCTTTTATTATGGATATATTTACAAGAAACATCTTATTATATCCATATGTTATTGGGAATGATTTAGATGAATATATATCATTCAAGATAAAAGGAGAGTTAATCAGAACATTTTGTCCGAAAGAAGTTATGAATAAAATAATGGAAGAGCATGGAAAATATTTCTTAGATATTTCAAATTTTAAGAGGATAGTTAAAAAATATGAGAAACAATTAGAAGAATTTGAAGAGATTATACAAAGAATAAAGAAAAAAGACTTGAGTAAATTAAATGATAGGCAAATTTACCTATTGTTCAAAGAATTAATGAATTTTCTATTAGAATCAGGAGCTTACTATAGATCAACAAGACATGAAACTGAGGCTGAAGCTTCAGTAATTGTAAGATATATTCTTGCAAAAAATTTTGAGAATGTTAATGAACAATATGGAATTATTACTGATTCTATTAAAAATAATTTGATTGCAAGACATAAAGAAAGATGGAATGAATTATTATCAAAAGAATTTGATGAAGAAGAGATTTGGAAGTTCATTGAGGATTTTCCTTGTTTTTTTGTCAATATATGGGACAAGAAAAAAATTATTCAGATGTTGAGGGAACAACATAGAAAAGAAAAATCAGAAGAAATTAAAAAGATAAATCTAAAAGAAAAACAAGATGAAATTTTTAGAATATGTAATAATAAAACTCTTAATGATTATGCTGAAATGCTGCAGGAAATAGGTTATTATAGATTTGAAACAAAACAGATTTGGGCAGGTTATGAACTTAGGCTGATTCTCTTGTTTGAAGAAATCAGCAAAAGGATGAATATTACAATAAAAGATTTTTTTAGTTATTTTCTGATTGAAGATGTTGAAAATTTTTTTGTTAAAAAAATAAAAATTAGTGAAGAAGAACTGGAAAAAAGAAAAAAATGTCTTGCTGTTATTATTAAAGATGGAAAATATGGGATTAAAACAGGAAATGATGCTATTGAATTATTGAATATAGTAAATCCTACTAAAGATGGAAATCAAGTAAAAGGTGCTGTTGCCTGCCGGGGAATAGTTAGAGGGATTGCAAGAATTGTTTATCCTTATGGCACTGATAAATCTGAAGAAGAAGCTAATAAATTTAATAAAGGAGAAATTTTGGTTACTACAAATACTCAGCCAAGTATGGTTCCATTGATGGCAAAAACTTCTGCAATGGTATCTGATACAGGAGGGATAACTTGCCATACTGCTATTATTGCAAGAGAATTTAACATCCCTTGTATTGTTGGTACAGTAAATGGAACAAGGGTGTTTAAAGATGGGGATTTTATTGAAGTAAATGCTGAAGAAGGAACAGTGAGAAAAATCTAGATTATAATTTTTAATCTTCTTGATTTTGGAATATAATTTAAAATTTTATTTTCTTTTATCTTTCCTGTTCCTAAAAAATCTTTATTATGTTTTAAGATAACATAATTTTTTAATTCTGTTTTTATTTCTATGTCATATCCTTGCAGCCATTGTTTTGTTTGTTTGTCATCTAATTCTAAGATATTATTTTTTGCTTTTGGACCTATTATTTGCGAGCCTTCTATACTTAATCTAAGCCCATCAACCATTTTTTGTGCAATATATAACCCCATGTTATTTATTCTTAGTTTTGTCAGGTCTATTTCTGCAAATTCTTTGTTTATTATGAAGATTTTATCTTCTTTATCCTGAAGAAAAGCATAATCTAAATCAATATCTGCATTCCATTGCTGTTTAATTAAAGATAAAATTTCTTTGATTTGTTTTTTGTTTAGGATTTTTGCATTTTTTATCATTTTCTTCAAAAATGTTAAACCTTACTCACTTCGTTCGTAAGCATTTCGTCAATTCCTGCCAATTCTCTTTATAATACTGAAATTTTTTATCAAATTCTTGTTTTGGTGTTAATTTGATATTAAGTTCTTTTAATTTATTTTTTAAAAAATCATAAACCTGTTCTTTTTCTTGCTCATTTGACATCTTTTCCAATTCTATTATATAACCATATCCTTTTGTAAAATCAACTGCAACGTTTATATTATTCCAATTGAACAAATTTCTTTTTCTAAACCATTTTATATCAATAATATAGCCTAAAGACAGAAACAATTTTTCTAATTGCTCAAATTTTTCTTTTTCAAACTTAACTTCTATCTCCTTTCTATGAGGATCATGGATATTTCCTGATTTTAGCCAGATTTTTGAGAAGAAATCATTTTTCTGGATTCTTAAATCATTTTCTCCTGAGAAATAATATGTAATCTGACTGTCTTTTTTTATCAGTTTGGCATTTTTTTGCATAAATTCTAATAATTGATTGTATTGTTCTTCAGAAATAAAGCTTCTGACTTCAACTTCTATGTCCAAATTTAAACCCCCCAAACCGGATTATGTTTTCTTTTTATTTCAGCTATTTCTTTCAGTAATTCAATCTCTTCTTTTGACAAATATTGTTTTAATTCTTTTAATTTTCTAAAGTCTTCTTCTGGAATATCTGAAAGCAAGATTTCTTCTTCTCCTATCTGCCTTCCTATTGTAATGCCAGGAACTGAAACTGCAACCTGTTTTCCTTTTTCTGCTTTTTCAATTGTCTCCTGCTCTAATTGTATTGATTTTACTGATTTAAGCATTGTTCCATCAGGCTTCATCAATGATGTTCCTGCTTTAAGCTCTCCCTGCAACACCTCTACTCCAAAAACAGCAGGATTGCTTTGCCTGAATATATATCCTTTGCCAAGCATTTTTAGTCTGCAAGGTCTTGTTAATATATCTAATTTTTTTGCCTCTTGTTTTTTTCTTTCCTGATCCTGCCACTTTTCAAAATCTTCAATAAGTTTATAGATAACAGCATTTGTAATTATTTTTGCTTTTGTTGTTTTTGCTATGTCTTCTGCATCTGGAGAGATATCAATATTAAATCCAAGAATAACTGCTTTAAATGGGTCTTCTTCATAGACTGATTCTGCTTCTGAGATATCTTTTTTTGTAATATTGCCTATTATTGCTTTTCTGATTGTGATGTTTTTTTCTTTCAATAATTTATCAACTGCTTCCAAACTTCCAAGGGTGTCTGCTTTTACTATTATTCCATTTTTGTCTGTTTCAATTAAAACTTCTTCAACTTCTTTCTGCACTTCTTGTTTTGCCTGTTCTATTGTTTCAGGTTTTGCTGAAAGCAACGGCATTCCAGCTGTTGTATTTTCTAATCCAGGAGCTGATATTTTAACACCAGTTGCTGCTGTTGCTGTCTGGACAGGCTTGAATTTTGTTTTTTTCTCACGCATTTCTGCTAAAGGTATTGGCTCTAATAATGCCCTAACTTTTGTTACAATCGGATCTGTTAATGAGCCGATAACTATTGTATCATTTCTTTTAAGATTACCATCATACAAAATAACATCAATTGTGGTTCCTAGTCCTTTTTCTTCTTTTACCTCTAATATTATGCCTTTTCCCTGGCCTTCTGCATCGCATTTAAGGCATTCTTCTAAATATCTTTGAGCTAGGCCTGTTATAACCATCAATAGTTCTGGAATTCCATCTCCTGTCTGCGCTGAAGTTGGAACAATAGCAATCTGTTTTGTATAATCCTGAACCCTGTCAAATCTTTCTGATTGGAATCCCATCTCATGCAGTTTTCCAACAAGTTCATATAATTTAGTTTCAATTTTTGCTTTTGTATTTGGATCCTGCTCTTCTATTGCTTGAAGTATAGGCTTGTTAGTTGGATTTTTTAATCCTGTTATATCAATCTTATTTGCTGCAATTATAAATGGTGTTTTATAGGATTTAAGAATTTCAATTGCCTCTTTTGTCTGCGGCATTATGCCTTCATTAATATCAATGACAACAATAGCTATATCTGCCAAGTTTCCTCCACGCTTTCTTAATGCTGTAAATGCTGCGTGTCCTGGTGTATCTATAAATAACAAGCCAGGAATAGTAAACTGCATGTTTAACTTTTTAAGCAGTTCTCCGCAAGTTTTCTGAATTATAGAAAGAGGTATAATAGATGCACCAATTGCCTGTGTAATTGCGCCAGCTTCTCCTCTAACTACAGAGGTCCCTCTAATTTGATCTAAGATAGAAGTTTTTCCATGGTCTACATGACCTTCTACTGTGCATATTGGACTTCTTATAGCTGGCATTTTTCATCAGGATTTGGGATAAAGTTAAAGTTTTTAAAGGTTAGTATTTTCTTTGTTTGTATGTATAAAATTATAGAAGAAGGAAAAGCAAAGATTAAGATAGGTGTTGAGGAAAAGATCAGCAAAAAACTGCCTGTTTTTTATAATCCTGTTATGAAGCTAAATAGAGATATTTCTATTTTATTATTAGATGTTATTGATAATAAAGAAATGCAGATCGGTCTTCCTTTGTCTGCAACAGGGATAAGAGGAATCAGATTTTTGAAAGAATTGCCTAAAACAAAAATCAAGGTTGTCAAGTTTAATGATTTTGACAAGAATTCTGTTAAAGTTATAAAACAAAATTTGAAGATTAATAAGATTAAATCTAAAATTGAAGTTTTTAATCAAGATGCTAATTTATTCATGCTGGAGCATCCTGGTTTTGATTATATTGATATTGACCCTTATGGGGGCCCTAATCCTTTTTTGGATTCTGCTGTCAAAAGATTAAGCAGAAAAGGGATTTTTGCTGTAACTGCAACTGATACAGGCTGTTTAGCTGGAGCATTTGTCAATGCTTGTTTAAGAAAATACTGGGCAAAGCCTAAAAGAGATGAAAGGATGCATGAAACAGGGCTGCGTATATTAATAAGAAAGATCCAGTTAATTGGAGCTGATCATGACAAGGCTTTAACTCCTATTTTTTCTTATTTCAAAGACCATTATTTCAGGATATTTTTCAGATGCGAGAAAGGAAAGAAAAAGGTTGATGAGATTTTGAAGATGCATGGATTGTTTAATGAAGCAGGGCCTTTATGGCTAGGAGAATTGTTTGACTCGAAGATTGCCAGTAAAATAGCAAAGAAGAGTGATGAGAAATTTTTAAGAATTATTGAAAAGGAATCAAAGATTCCTGTTGCTGGATTTTATAGCCTTCCTAAGATATGCAAGAAGAATAAATTAAAGATGATCAAGCAGGAGGAGATTATTAAAAGAATAAAGAAAAAAGGGTATAAGGCTGCAGAGACACATTTTGCTCCAAATAGTCTAAGATCAAATATCGATGAAAAAGAGCTAATAAAAATTCTAAAGAAGTGATTCTACTAATTGCTCTTTTATTGTTCTTTCTCCTGTCGGTGTCAATTCAATAAAGGATTTGTTCTTTACTTGGGTCTTTTCAACTAAGTTTAAGTCTTCTAATTGATTTATGTTTTTTTCAATTTCCGACGTGTTTACATTATTTTTAGGATATAATTCACGTATCAGATCATCAAACAAGACTTTATTGTTTCCTGTTTCTTTAGATAATTTATAGACGAGAACCATGATCTTCTTTTCTTTCTGATTTAAATCATATTTGATTTGAAATGATTTTTGCAATTTTTTGTTTTCAAGGTCATTTTTAATACTGGTTAATTGAACTAATTTATCAAAAATATCAATAAAATGCTTTCCTTTTCCAGAAATAACAATTATTTTATCTTCTTTTGATAAATCTTCATCTATTAGGTTTAATTTTTTTAAAATAAATAATGATTTTTCTATATTTTTGAATTGAGGGAATTTTTTTATAATTTCTTTAAATTTTATAGAATAAATAGAGTTATTTTCTGATTCCCTATCATATAAGAACTTTAAAATGTTAATTGATGCATAATCGGTTAGTAAATCTCTTAAAATCATATTAAATTTATTGATTCTAAAATTTATATAGTTTTTGGTGTTTAGAAAGAAAAAAAAGAAGAAAAAGGATAATTGGAAACAAGGGAAATAAAGGAAAAAAAGGAAAGATTTAAATATAAGGAAGCCTTTACTACTTTTATCAAAGAAATTTGGGGGTAAAAATGGGAGTAAAACTAACATTCGCAAACGTGTTGAAAAACACAATATTCAGGAACAGGAAGGCGCTGTATGAACTAAGGCCTTCTACAGGATTTGTTCATAGAACAAAAGAAAGAAATGAGATTATTGTTGAACTAGCACCAATATTAATGAACAGTGCTGTTCAAGGGGTGTTTGTATATGGTACACCAGGAACAGGGAAAACAGGGCTTGTTCTTGAGCTGCTGGATGAGCTTAAAAGAGAATCAAAAAACAACAACATAAAGTTAAAGACACTTTATCTTAATTGTTCAGAAAACAGAACAGAGACAACTATTCTTATGGAATTATTGATGAACCTAAATCCAGATAAAGAATATCCAAAGATGGGATGGACCAGAAAAAAAGCAGTAAGTGAATTTGAGAGTGTTTTGAATAACATTGGAGGAAACATATTATTGGCTCTGGATGAAGTTGACTATGCACTTAGAGAAGGCGGTGATGACATATTATACAGATTAAGCAGGATCAATGATAAACTGGATATAAATGTATCAACAATAATAATATCTAATGATATTAAAGTGATGGATTATATAAAACCAAAAACACAGTCAACATTTGGAAGAATAAAGATTGTCTTTGCACCATATAATGCAGAGGAATTATATGATATCTTAGATCAAAGATCAAAACTTGCATTCAAAGAGGGGGTTGTTAGTGAGGTTGTTTTAAAGAAAATAAGTGAGTTAGAGTCAGAGAGAGGGGGAGATGCCAGAAAGGCGCTTGAGCTTTTGGACAGTTGCGGAAAGATAGCAACTTCCAAAAGTTTAGGAAAGATTAGTTTAGATTTAGTTGAGGAGGCTGATAGAAACCTTGAACAAGACGCAACAATAAAAACAATTTCAGGTTTGGCAAAGCATCAAAAGATTTTGTATTTGGTATTGCTTAAAGGAAAAAAGCAAATAATGAATGGAAGAGAAGTGTACAAGCAATATTTGAAAGAATGCCAGTCTTATGATGCTGAGCCATTAACTGAAAGAAGGATAAGAAGTTTCCTTGTTGAGTTTGGGGAGTTAGGATTAATTGAAACAGAAGTTGGGTGGCTAAAAGACTTGAAGAAAAAAAGCAGGAAAATTAATTTGAATCTGGATCCTGCTTTGAAAAACAAGGTTAGAAAGCTGATAAGAGACAGCATCTAACTCTGAAAATTATTTAGGCAAAGAAAATAAAATAGCGTGAGCTATAATCCAAAGGTGAGAAAAACAACAAATTAGCGTGAGCTATAAACTAAAGTTTCAAGATTACAAGAGACCTCTGCCTTGCTTCAGGGGTGTGCAATGCAGAGGCCTTTTGCATTAAATGAAATGGGGGGGCAAAATGAAAATTGACATGATAAATTTCAAAGATGATAGTGTGATCTGGAAACAGATTGAGAAAAGAGATGGACTTACTTTTATGAGAATAAGGAAGAGCAAAAAGGGGGTGGTGTTAAGATGATATATGGATTTTATGAAAAATCAAATTTAGATAAAATAAAAACTAAAAAACCTGTTTGTGAACCTGATAAGAAACAAGCTTCTAATAAAAGCAAAAAGAAACCTGAATATACAACTCATAAAAAAACAACTCGTTTGTTTAAATTAAGTTTGGTTTTGATGATGGTTGATGTTATCTTTACTTATTTTATACTTCATTATTATGGATTTCAAGAACTAAATAATGTAATTAGAAATTTGTATAGTATGACACCAAATGGGTTATTAATATTTTTATGGTGCCCATTGGTTTATATGGTTTTAAAGATCATATCTAAGTTTTTTTCAGCTTTAAAGATAACAAAATACTACAAAGTAGTTTTGCTGTATTATATTGTAGCTAATGTAGTTGCTATAACAAATAATGCAGTGCAGTTTGGAAAAGTGGTAATTTAAAATTGGGGGTGTAATCCATGTCTAATAAAAGATATACAAGCAATCAATCATTAATTCATTTTCGTGATGAGAGAAAAGGGAAAGCAGGAATATTAGAATTTGCTGTAGGAAAACTTGATGATATAAAAGAAATCAGCAGGGAGTACGGACCAGTTAGTTCTCCTTTTGTTATGCTGTATTTCAAAGTCAAAGAAAATGATAATCATGGCTTGGCTAAGGTTGTTATTCCTAAAAATCACGAGGATGTAAGTACAGGCTTAGTAGGTTATATCAATGAAGTAAAAGATGAATTAGTTGATTATATGAAGCAGCAGAACCCTGGCTGTGAAGTAAGGGGTGCTGTTACTGTGCATGGTACAAGAGACCAAGTCATTTTAAATATGATGAGAAGATATGTAAGATTAGAAGAAATAGTTAGATATAAAATGCCTTAACTTTAATCTAAGGCAAATTTTTTTACAACAACCTCTGGTGATTTAAGAGCAGCTTTAAATCTTTCTGTTACTGCTTTTGCTTCTTCGAATGGAACCTCTCTAACCAAACTAGGAAGATTATCAACTTCTTTAGCTAAATCATCTAATGTTCCGTCTGTTTCAGGAGATAATCCTAATGATTCTGCAACTGATCTGACTAATTCGTCAGCAAAGGCAGCTTCATCTGACTTTGACATAACTTTATAAGCACCAAGGCCTTCTAGATTTGATAATATATTTTCACTTGTATAGCCTGTATAAATGATAACTGGCGTTTCTGGACTATCTCTCGTTGTAGTTTGTAAAATATGCAGACCACCAGAATGAGTACGATAAAATTCAAGCATAGTTGCAACAGCATCTATTCCTCCTTGTTTAACTAAAGACTCAGCTTCTTTATCATCGCTTGCTGTCACTACTTCATATCCTTTATCTTCAAATACTCTTTTATATAAATTTAGATCAGATTCTTCTTCATCAACAATTAAAACTCTTAATTTATCCTCTTTTTGATATAGTCTTAATATCTCTTCTGCAGATGATGTAAATGCAGGTATAAAACCTTTTTTAGTTGGATCAAGACAATATGATTTTGTTCTTTCTGCTAAGTCTAAATGGGTTTTTTTTGGCTTATCTTCAAGATGAATAAATGGAATTCCCATATCTGCTGCTCTCATTGCAATAGCAATATCTTGTGTGACTACTCCTTTATATTGATGAGTAGACAGATGTTCTCTAGCTGTTTCTATATCATTGACTACATCACAAGAATATTCTTTCAAATGTTTTTTAGCTAAGGTTGTATAAACAAGTTTTGTAAGGAATAAAAAATCATACTGAGAACTCTCCTGCCCTACAAATGGGATAGTCATGTCACCTTCTTTTTTTTCCACTTAAATCGCCTGGGGTGTAGTTAAATTATATATAAATATTAGGTGTAAAGTCATTCTAATATATAAATGTTACTATTTTGTATACTGGTATACAAGTATTTTAATCATCCAACTGCTCTTCTTACATCTGTCACTTCTACTGATTGAACACCTTGGATATCTGATATTGAGTCTTCTAAATCATCTGTTGAGCCTTTTGATTCATCCATAACAAATATTATGTTTAAGGCTTTTAAGCCAAATGCAATCGGTTTTTCTTCTACTTTCATTTCGCCTGCTCCTGCAAAATCTGTTATCTTATTTTTTGCCTCTTCTGTTATTTTGCTTAAATCAATATCTACAGATTCAGGCATTATTTTTAATGTTACAATTACTTGAGCCATAAGAATACACCTCTCAATTTGGACCTGTAAAACCGCATTCTGGACATTTGTATTTAGCAACTATCTCCCTGCAATGCTTGCATCTAATGATTTCATGTTTGCTACATTTAGGACAAAGAAATCTAGTGCTGCCTTGTTCGTTTGTGATCCGTTTTTTACAGGATATGCATACTAATTGTTCTGCCATTTTTCAAAGTAGTATTGAGCTATTTATAAAAGCTTTGGTTTTTAAGAATGAGTTCTAAGTCTCGTTCGCTCAGCTGAGATTGCTATTAAAATAAAGATATCAGCTGACAATGCTGTCTTACGAGCCTCTTATTAACTCACTTGCCAATTGGCGACTTAGAACTCATCTTTTTTTTATATAATCGAAATAATATTTTCTTTTTCATTTATCTTAAATATTTTTCCTAAGAATTGTTCACAAATCCAGATATTTGTTCTTGTATGGTCTGTGATTTTAGAGACTTTTATTTGTTTGCCAAACAAAGCAAGCCAAGGTATTAGATTATCTGCTGTATGAGAATCAACTGGCGCTTTTGAGTTTATTTCTTCTAATAGTTTATTTGCAGCTTCTTCTCCAACCTGCTCTGCTCTTTTTCCTTTTTCCCCTAATGCATCTGCTCCAAGAAAAATTGGATTCATGAAATCAATTTCTTCCTGATCTTTAGAGAAGATTGCCCATAAAGTAATTCCAGAACCTGGTGAAAATGTATCTGCATATTCTGATTGAATATTAACTGGGCAATTTAGTTTATTTAAAATTAGTTTAGCTGCTTTTGTTTGTCTTTCTGCAACATTTGCTTTTTGTAATATTTTTGAAGCATGAGAAATTCCTTTTATTTGAACTAAATGCCCTTGTTCTGTTAGATCTATTTTAGGAGAATTTTCTTTTAGGTGTTGTTGGAATTCTTTAAAGTTTTCAAAATCTGATAATTTATATTTTGGTGTGATTGTTAATTCTATTTCTCCTCCTCCTTTTGGATAATAACCTCTTTTTATTAATTTTAATTCTAATTTTTCACAGAATTTTTTTAGATGAAATATCAGAATATTTGCAAAGAAGTCATAAGGCATTGCCCATTTTCCAGATGTGCCTCCTGTTAATCTTATTCTTGTTTTTCTGTTTGCAAAAAAAGAAGGCAATAGAATTGACTGCAACAATAAAGAAACTGAGCCTGCTGTTCCTATATCAATGTTTAATGTTTTTCCTTCTAATTTTCCAGGAATATATCTTAATTTTTCTGAGGCTAGCTCTGCATAGCCTGCTTTTGCATTTGCGAGTTTTTCCAATGCCTTAATGCAGTGAAGATGCTGAGCCTTTAATCCTGGGTTTTTTCTTCCTTTTCTGATGTTAAATGCTTCAAATGATTTTCCTGTCAATGTTGAGAGAGCTAAAGCTGTTCTGATTATTTGGCCTCCTCCTTCTAGATAAGATCCATCAATATTCAACATAATAAGCAATATTTTTATATAATATAATAAATTTTTGATATTATCCTTTTCAGGGGCTGTAGTATAACCTGGCTAGAATAGCTGGCTCCAGTTGCTGGAGCGATGAGGTCTTTTGGCTGATGACTAACAGCAGGATATACCAGCGGATCTGGGTTCGAATCAACTGGTTACGCTCGGTTGACACGCAATGTGCGGCTTAAAGCCACACGTGCTCACTAATCGTTCGCAATCAGTTACGAAAGTCCCAGCAGCCCCATCCTTTTTTTAATGAAAAAATATTTTAATCAGAAAATCTTTTATTTACCTAATAAAACCACAAACTTTATATAATACTTAACTACTATTTAGTGATTATAAAGGGGAAAAATATTTGGTGGGTATAATGGAGGAACCTGATAATATAGAGACACTTGAATTAATGTTAACTAGTTTTGAATCTAATCCAGATGCTGGAATGATGCAAGGATTTTGGAATCAATTTAAACAGGGTTATATGGGTCATCTAGGCAATTCTAGATATTCTAGATTAATGACTAATGCTCATAAGAAGATCAAAGAATTAGCTCCTGATCTTTATGAAAAAGTTGATGAAGAATATAAAGAAATTAAAAGTAGTGATAAAATTTCTGGTATTGGAAGTATTGCTAAAAAATTACGTGATAATCCTAATGATGCTCAATCTTTGATTAAAGCAGATTTAGAAGAAAAAAGATATTCATTAATTTCTGATGCTATAAAACAAGCATGTAAAAAAGTTGGAATAGAAGTTGATGGTCTTGGTAAGATTTCTCCAGATCAAGAAGAAAGAGCAGTTGAAAATTTAAAAAGCCAATATAGGGTTGTGAGGACTGAACTTATATTTAAACTATTTAGTGAGATAAATTATGAAAAAGACATAGAAGGCCGGATGGCAAGATATGAAAGTGATATGAAAGATTATGAAAGAAATCATGAAAAAAGGAAATCAACATATCAGAGACAAAAAGAAGAATATGAAAAAGGAGGGAAAAAAGGAGAGGCGCCTAAATTTCCAAATCCATATGATTATGATAATGAGTTAAGGCAAACTAATAGTTTAATTGTAAAATTAAAAGAAGAAATAACTAGAGAAACTTTAGAAGAAGGTGAAAGTTTAAAAATAGTTCCTGAAGGGACGGCTGCTAAATTTGATGATTATGTTGGCCTTTTAGAAAAGCATAGAGATGAAGTTGAAGCAGACCGTACTATTGAGACTTTTGAAAATAAAAAAGATGAAGCAGAAAAACTGATTTCTCAGTATGAGACAGGAACTTATACACCTCAACAGCATATAAAAAATTTAAGTGAAATAGTTTTAGCATGGTTTGATAATCCTGTTGTAAGAAAAGATGTAGAAAAAGCTGCACAAGTTAAAATTCCAGGTCTTGTAAATAGTTTTGATCACCTTCGTAGTTCTTATAGAGAGGAGATGAAAAAAACAGAAAAAAAAATAAGTCCTGCAAGCGGAGATACATTAACTATGCGTGCTAACTTAACTTATGTAAAATATGAAATATTAAATGATGTGGAAGAGTTAAATGTTCCTGAACTGACAGCGCAAGCAAGAGAATATGAATATATTGCTTTTCATGATTTTAATCCAAAAAGAACAGATGAAGAATATTATGATGAAAGAATAACAAAATTAGAGGCAGTAATAAAAGCATTTGAAGATGAAAAAGGAGAAATTGATGCTGATAAGGCTGATAATTTTGAAAAATGTGTTGGAAAAATAAAAGCTACAAGAATTAAGATAGAAGTAAATAAATATAGAAAAGCAACTGTTGAAAAAGACCAAGACCAAGCTAAGAAGGGAATTGATAGATTAGCTAAAGAAGTTGAAGATAATGAATATCAAGGAAAATTTCTTGATATATACAAATTTACAAAAGATGTTCAAACTTTTATAACTAGAAAAGGACATGGAGTGACAACAGAGATACCAGTTGATCCATGGGCTAATTCAACACCTATAAGTCCAGGAGGGGGAGCATTACCTGCAAGAAAATCCGGAACAACAGATCCAGATCCAACACCTATACAAAATCCAGCAGTTAAAGATGATGATTTAGAAGAAGGTGTGAATATGGAGGTAGCTACTAAAAAGTTAACTGCAGTAACTACTAAAACAGGTGTAACTAGGGAAGAAATTTATGGTGCAATGAAAGAATTTGTTGAAACTACTGGCCAAGGCAGAGAAAGATTAGAACAATTTGAAAAACAACATGGTTTAGGAGCTTATGCAAGTTCAGCAACACAGCCAGCAGATATGGAAGCTGCTGCTAAAAAATTAAATTCAGTAACTACTAAAACAGGTGTAACTAGGGAAGAAATTTATGGTGCAATGAAAGAATTTGTTGAAACTACTGGCCAAGGCAGAGAAAGATTAGAACAGTTTAAAAAAATGCATGGTATAAAAGATTAAAATGACAAATCAACAATCAGGTGGAAGTAAAGGAGCAGGAAGTAATCCAGGAGCACAACCTGCAGATCCTCTTGCAGTGGCAATGGGCGCATATCAAAGTACTCCTGGTGGTCAAGGTCAACAAGGAGCACAACCTGCAGATCCTCTTGCAGTGGCAATGGGCGCATATCAAAGTACTCCTGGTGGTCAAGGTCAACAAGGAGCACAACCTGCAGCAACAGTAAATACTCAAGCACAAACTACTCCAGTAGGAGGACAAAGTCCACAACCTTCAAGTGCAAGACCTAGTGCTGCTGCACAAACTCAGAATTTAGGACCAAGACCTGCAACAAGGGCACAAAGGATGACATATCCTACTTCTACTGGTCAAACGATACAAAATACACTTAGTTCTATGAATCCACAGAATTTAGAAGAAGAAATTAGAATGAATGATGTTAATCAAAAACTTAAAGGTAAATATAATGAATTAGATGCAATGGTAACAAAGGCAACCCAACAGCAAATGGTAAAGCCTGGAGATTTATTAAATTCTTTATTAAGTGCAGTTGGATCAATCAGAGATCAATATATAGAGCTATATGAAAAATATAAAAAATATGAAGAAGGAGATATCACTTTATCTGATTATTCTTCGTTTTTAGATCAATATATGATAAATTTTACAAAACAAGATGCTAAATTAAGTGCAATGCCTTTTGTTTTTGAAGAAGCAAAAACATATCAAAGGGCTAATAAGGCTGCAAATGAAGCTTTATGTGCTGATTTTAATGCAAAAGTTATGGAAATAAAAGATATGTTTGATAAAGATAGAATTAATGTTGATGTATATATATATAAATGGGCTGCTGAAATACAAAAAAGATTAAGCACTAGCAGAGACCAATCAGCTGCAAGAACAAAAGTACAAACACTTTATTCTAATCTTGTTCCAGATGTACAAGATCTTAATCAGGATCATCCACACTGGTTAAAGAGATCATTAGAAAGAAGAACTCATGAAGTTTATTTAGGTTCTACTCATACTGCATTTACTAATGAAAGAGTATTAGATTTAATGAAAGAGGCAGCAGATCAATTAGGTATTGAAGGATTACCTAAACATATTCAAGAATTAGAAAAAGATTCTAAAACACTTGATTTAGTAATAGATAGTTATGAAAGAGAATCTAAAATTATAGCACAAGGAGAATCTGTTATGAGATGGATACAGCAAATGCAGATGGATCAAGCTAGAAAAGATCAAATGACCCAGGAATTAACTGCTGCTAGTCAAGATGCAGCTGTATTAGGAGAAAGAGCAAGAAAAGCAGAAGATGAAGTACTTAGACTTGATGATAGAGTAAAGAGGTTAGAAAAATCAGGATTAGTGAAACTTATTGGAGGAATTATTGGAGGAATTGCAACAGCTGCTGGATTAATCTTAACATTATACTTACCACTTAGAACAGAAGAAATAAGAGGAGAAAAAGATGCTGCTATTTTAGCAAAACAAAAAGCTGATGCAGACAAAACAAAAGCAGAAGAAAAAGCTACATTATTGAGAGAAGAAAGAGATGAAAAATCAGCTGAATTAGTAAAATATGGTGAACTTGGCACTTTAGAAGAACTAGCTAAAAGAGAAGATGATTTTAATGTTTTAAGAGGAGAAAAAGCAGCAGCTGAAAGAAGAGTAACAGAATTGACAGGCGAGATAGAAGGATATAAAACCAAATTAGAAAAATATGCAGGCATTGATGCAGAAAAGGCAAAAGAAACAAAGAAAATTATGGATAAGTTAAAGGAAGAGAAAAAAGCTGCATTAGCAGAAGTTGATGGTTTAAAGGGAAGGATAGATGCTGCTGTTGCAGCACAGCAAAAAGCTGAGGAAGCAAGAGATGCTGCTATTTTAGCAAAACAAAAAGCTGATGCAGATAAAGCTGAAGGAGAAAAAACATTAGGAGTTTATACAAAAGTAGGTACTCCTAAACAAGTTAAAGCACTTTTAGAAGGAAAAACAGATTTAGCTGCAGTATTAGCTGATGCAAACTTCAGAGCAAAAAAATATCAAGAAATGAAAGAAGGTTATGATGCTTTAACAGCAGAAAAAGAAACAGCAGAAAAAAATGCTGCAAAATATAAAAAAGAAAGAGATGAAAAAGGAGCTGAATTAGCAAAATATGAAGGTCTTGATCTAGAAAAATTAAAAAACTCACAAGAAGTTATTGATGGTTTAGAGGCAGAGAAAAAAGCTGCATTAGCAGAAGTTGATGGTTTAAAGCAGAAATTAGATGAAGCTAAATCAGCTAATCCTGCTAAAGTTACTGAATTAACTGATAAGTTGAATGCAGCTAATGAAAAAGTTGGTCAATTAACAGCCACATTAGATGCATATGATGAAGCAATTAAAGATAAGATAAAAGCAGATGGAACAGTTGATCCTAATGTTGTTTCAGCTGGTGCAGGAGTTATTGCATTAAAATTAAGAGGTTACATGAGTGAAGGTAGTGTAGATGATTTTATAAAAGCAAAGGCAAGAGTTAAAGAATTAGAAGAGGAATTAGCTAATATACCAAGTGCAGGAGCAGATCCTGCTAAAGTTACTGAACTAGAAAGAAAATTAGCACAATCTAAAAAAGAACTTGTAGATATGCAAAAAAAATTAGAAGAAGCTAATAGAAATAAAGGAAGAGTTAAAGTTGGAACAGGACAGCCAGCTGCGGCTAAAATAACAAAACCTAAAGAACAAAAACCTATTGATATGGATAAGGTTGATCCAAAATTACTAGATGAGATTCTGGATATTATTGAATAAAAATTATATTATTATATTTGTTCCTTGAGTTATGGTTTTTGTCTAAAACCAAACATATGAAATGTTAGTCATTTCAAAGTTTCAGAATTGTTTCACAATTCCGAAACCTTTTTAAATAACTACTATTGGATAGTGATAAGGTACTTAATATTGGGTAGAGGAAAATAAAATGGATTCATATAAAGCTAATGATTCTTTGGATAACCAAGTTAATAGTGTTTATAGACAAAGACCTAAGATGGGTTTTTTTAAGAAATTAGTTGCAGGTGTGACATTATTAGCAACTACTTTGTGTTCATGTGTAAGATATGATCTTCATTATGTTCCAAGCCCTGATAGTATGGCACAGCAAGTTACTGATTACCAAGATAATTTAGATAATATCGCTGCTGCTGATCCGATGAAGATGTATGATCCAGCAACAAAAAAATATGATGCTAATAAAGTAAAAGAACAAGTTGGAAAACAGACTGAAAAAGATGCTTCTGGAAAAAAATATAAGAATTTATCTGGTTATAAATTAGACCAACTTTTAGCTGTAAAAAAGGCTTTAGAAGTATTAACAGAAGAAGCTGAAAAATTATATACTGATGAAACAGATCCTGCAAAAAAACAAGAAAGAAAAAAAGAATATGATGAGTTATCTAAATTAAAAGACAGCCACCAAAAGGTTTTAAAGAGATATCATGCATTAGGTTATGCTCAACCTGGTGCAGATAATCTAGATAGGCAAAGAAATATTTTAGCTCTTGAAGTCCTTGCATATAGTGCAGAAGATTTTGATAAATGGGAAAAATTAGTTAAGCAAAGAAAAAGATTAGGAGGGCTTGGTGATTCAAGTGAATATAGTTCTCTTGCTTTGCAGTATCCTGATGAAGTTAGAGAAGCACATGGTGTTCGTGAACAAGTAGTTGCTGCAAGCAAAGAAAGAAGAAAACAATGGTGGAAAAAGAACTGGTGGTGGGTAACTCTTCTAGCTGTAGGAGGAGCTTGCGCTGCTGCTCAAGATGATGAAGGAAATAGCGGAACTGCAGGAGATATTGGAGGAGAAGATGGAGGACCTGGAGGAAAAGGTTTAACAGGATTTAGATTTTAAAATGAAAAATAAAATTTTAATCGGAATATTTGCATTTATTTTTGTAATTTTAAGTACAGTTGTTTATGCTGACATACCTGTAGATTATACATTAAGAGAAGCAACTGTTTTAGATTCAGGAGATATTAGCTATACAACAAATCCTGTTACTAATGTTAATGTGATTGGTTATGCCTGCGCTGATGAAAACTGCAATGATATTACAGGAGCAGCTTTATGGGATTTAAATTCAGGAAGTTCAGATGTTATTCAAATAACATATCCTACTGATCTGCCGGCAAGCGGTTATTATGCTGTGTTTTTCTACAAAGAAGGATATATTCCATATGAAATTAGATCATGGTGGCATGGAACTGCTGGAGTTCAGTCAAGCACTGCTTATCTAAGCAAAAAAGATGTTGGAAGAGCACCAATAGACAGTTTTAATGTATTAAATGAAGTGCAGCCTAATATTCCTTTAGTTATGGAAATTGATGCAGCATTAGATGGAGCTACTTATGCAGCACTTCATGAAGCAGGACCTGTAGGTTATACACCATCTGAATTAATACAGCATTATTCTGTTGAAACGAGAATTACATTAAAGGTTTATGATGAAGATGAATCAGTTGTTTATGAAGAAGAAGGAACAATAGATATACCCTACAGCGGTTCTGCAAAAGTTAATTTTATATGGACTCCTGAAGAAAGCGGAGATTACAGGGCTGTTGTAAGTACTTTTGTTACAGATGCAAAATTTCTTACAAGCGAAGAGCAGGAAGCATCAAGTGAATTTCATGTGATAGAAGAAGATCCTAAAGATATGTGCTATACTTTATTGAATGATTTAAAGATTTCAAACCAATTCCCTCATTCAGATGAAACAATAACAATTAGCGGAAGCAAAATAAGCAATTATGCTGATGATAATTATATTTTAACTGCTATTCCTACTGAATTAGTTTTACAAGTACTTGATGACAGCGGAGCTGTTGTTTATTCAGAAACATCAAGTGAAGATGCAAATGATAATGTTGTTGACAAAGAAAGTTTTGAATTTGAATGGACTCCTGACCAAGAAGGATGGTATGATATATTAGTTACAGGAGCAGGAAGCAGCAATTTATGCACTGGATTATCTAACCTAGATGAAACTGAAAGAATAAAAGTATATGTTTCTGGGGCTGCTCCAGCAAGCGCGCCTGTTTTAGAAGGAATTCCTGATTATGATTTAGAAGAAGGGGAAGCAATTGGTTTAGTGGAAGAAGATGAAGATCTTAGATCAATCCCTCTAATTGATTTATGGAGTTTTACAACTGATGCAGATACAGCTGATGAAGATTTAAGATTTAGTATTGTAAGTCAAAGCAATGAAGATTTAACTTTATGTTCAATTGATTCAAATAGATATATTGGATGCAGCACAACAAACGGACATGGTTATTCTGAGGTTACTGTAGAAGTTTCAGACGGAGAAAATAGTGATAGAGATAGTTTTAGAATTACTGTAAACAAAGTTACAGAATCTCCAATAATTGGAAATGTCCCTAATATAGAATTGAAAAAAGGAGGAAGTGTTTCACTTGATTTAGATGATTATGTCACTGATGATGATCCAGTCAGTGAAATAAGCTGGAGGGTTTCAGGAGCTGAACATGTTGAAGTTAGTATAGATCCAATATCTCATGTTGCAATATTTTCAGCAAAAGATGATGAATGGGACGGACAAGAAGAGCTTGTCTTTACTGCAACAGATTCAGACGGATTAACTGACAGTGATATTTGTGTTGCAACTGTGCTTAATAAATTAGAAGAAGGCGCTGAAAGAAATGAACTTGCAATATCAAGAGTTATGATGAATGATATAATTAATAGTGAGGATATTTTACAATTAAATATAAAATTTGACAACCGCGGAAACCAGGATCTAGAAGATATAAGAATTAGTGCAACAATTTTAGATTTAGATGTTTATGACTCAGAAGGCCCTTTTGATCTTGACGAAGATGAGCAAACAATAAAGAATTTGTTTTTGATAATGCCTGAATATGCTGAACCTGGTTATTATTATGTCAGGATAAGCGTCAGCAATAATAAAGTTAGAAGGGTTATTTACAGAGAATTTATCATTGAATAATAGTTATTATTAGTAGTCACTTATGAATGCTAAAAAAACCAAAAGATTTATAAATAAGCTGGTTTTAACAATAATAAATATTCATATAGGGGGTAAATTCAAATTAATATGGAAGTTAGAGGAGGAAAAAATGAAAGCAAACAGATTTAAGATTTTAAGTGTACTAGCACTATTTTTAATAGGCTTCCTAGCTGTTTCTGGAATAGCAAATGCGGACAGCGTGCCTGTTACTATCGAAGAAGTTAAAATAAATGGAGATGTATTTGACTTAGTTGGAGATGAACTAAGAGGAGATTTAGTAAGAGACGATGAGTTAATAGTCAAAGTCAAAATAAATGCTTTAGCAGATGATAATAATGTTGTTGTAAAAGCTGAAATCGACGGCTTAGACCATGATGAAGACCAGGCAGAAGATGAAACTGATCCATTTAGTGTAAAAGAAGGCAGAAGCTACTGGAAAACATTGAATTTAAAACTCCCTGACAGAATGGATGTTGATCAATATGCTTTAAGAATTGAAGTTTCTAACAGAGCTGATGATGAAGAAGTTGAAGTTGTTGCTATGCTTGATGTCACAACTCCAAGAGATGCAATGACTATAAAAGATGTTGTTTTAAGCCCTGAAGAATTTGTTAAAGCTGGCAGAGCATTGCTTGCAAATGTCAGAGTTAAAAATGTTGGTGAAAAAGACCAAGATGGTGTAAGAGTTAGAGTAAGCATCCCTGATCTAGGAATAAGCGACTCTGACTGGATTGATGAAATAGAAGCTGAAGATTCAGTAACAAGCGAAGAACTATATATGAGAATACCACAATGCGCTGAAGCTGGCGACTATGAAGTTGTTGTAACTGTTGAATATGATGATGGTGATGAAGAAGTAGAAACAACAGAATTAATAACTGTTGTTGAAGGTGATATGTGTGATATTGGTAGTGATGAAGATGCTGGCCAGACTATAATCACAGTAGGCAGCGATGTTCAAGAGGTTGTTGCTGGTGAAAGTGGAGTTGTTTACCCAGTAAGTTTAAGCAATACAGGCAGTACATCTAGAACTTATCAGATAGCTGTTCAAGCTGGCGATTGGGCTGATGTAAGAGTAAGTCCAAATGTTGTTGTTCTGGATTCAGAAGAAACAAAGATGGTCTATGTCTATGTATCTGCTAAAGAAGATGCAACACCTGGAGTACAAACATTTGGTGTAGAAGTAAAAAGCGGAGATGAAGTATTGCAGGAAGTTGTTTTAAGCGCCAATGTTGCTGAACCAACAGATACAGGATCAAGTTTAAAGAGAGTATTAGAAGTTGGCTTAGTTGTTTTGGTCATAGCACTAGTTGTAGTTGGACTAGTTGTTGGATTCAAAAGACTAAAAGAAGACAGCGAAGAAGTTTCTGAAACTGGCGAAGAACAAACTTATTATTAATTTTTTTTAAAAATTATTTTTATTATTCTTATATTCTATCATCAAAAAGATTTTTAATAAACCTATTATTTCTATATGTAATGATAGTTATTATTGGAGGGGGGCCTATAGGCTGCTTTGTAGCAAGCTTGTTAGCTGAAAAAGGACTAGATGTATGTGTATATGAAGAACATGATAGTATAGGCAAGCCAGTGCAGTGTACAGGCATTGTGACAGGCAAGATAAAAGAGGTTATCTCATTAAAAGATGAATTTATAGTAAATAGATTAAGTAAAGTTAAGGTTAATTCTTTGAATAATTCTGTTGATCTAGAGCTTTCTGAAGAAATTGTTTTGGATAGGGTTGGATTTGACCAGTATCTAGCTGAAAAAGCTGCTTCTAATGGGGCTAAAATTGTTTTGAACCATAAATTTACAGGCATTGAATTAGGAGATGCTATTTTTCTTGATAAAGAAAAAGATGAGATTATAAAAGTAAAAGCTGACAAGATAATTGGAGCAGACGGCCCTTTGTCTTGTGTTGCAAAGTCTTCTGGAATATTTGGAAACAGAGAGTTTTATACTGGAATCCAGGCAAGAATCAAAGGAAAATTTGATTCTGGTAGTTATGAAACTTATTTTGGCAGTACTTGTCCTGATTTTTTTGGGTGGGTTGTGCCTGAATCTGATGAAATTGCAAGGATTGGAGTTGCTTCTAGAGATAATGCAAAAGAATATTTTGATAGTTTTTTGAAATCAAAAGGTTTTTCTGAGGAAGATATTATAGATAAACAAGGCGGATTAATACCAATTTATGATAAGAAAGTTATAGTTCAGAAGAACAATATATTTTTAGTAGGAGATGCTGCATGTCATGTAAAAGCAACAACAGGGGGTGGATTAGTTCCTGGTTTAAAAGCTGCTTCTATATTAGCTGATTGTATTATCAATGATAAAAATTATGAAAAAGAACTGAGAAAATTAAACAAAGAAATGAGGATTCATTTGAAAGCAAGGAAGATGTTAAATAATTTTTCAGACAAGGATTATGATAAATTGATAAATTTGGTAAATAATGAGAAGATTAAAAATATATTAAAAGAAAATAATAGAGACAGTCCATTTAGTATTTTAAAAAAGGTTATTTTTGCTGAGCCTAAACTGCTGTTATATATTAAAAATTTTACAAGTATTTTTTCTTAGATTATAAGAAAATATTTATAAATGACCTCTAGTTTAAGAGTATTTAAGGGGTGTAATTAATGGATGATGATAAAAAAGATTCTGATGATGAATTATCAATAGATCAAAATACTGAAATAAAAGAAGAAACTGAAAAACCAGATAAAAATCAAGAAAAGATTGAAGAATCTGAAGAAGAAAGTTCTTCAAAAGATGAACTCTCTTTTGATTTTAATAAAATAATCAATTTTTTCAAGAAAAATAAATATATTATTCCTATTTTATTGATATTAATTGCAATGTCTTTTTCTGTTTATTTCAGGTCATATCCTGCTGATCTTCCTATAACAGATACATGGGCTAAGGATACTGTCTATAATTTCTATAGAAATGAGATCAGAAATCAGGTCAATAAAGAATATCCTAATCTGCCTGAGTCAAACAAGAATAATCTGGTTGAAGGCCAGTTTCAGGAAGTTTTGAAAACTGAAAAAGACACTGTTGAAGAACAGATCCAGCAGCTTTCTCAGGAATATAAAAATAATTTCAAAGATTCTGACGGGCAGACTTATTTGCTAGCAATTGATCCTTATGTTTGGTATGGAGAAGTCAGGAATTATATTAGAAACGGGCATTTTGGTACTGATATTGTTGATGGTAAAGAGATGAATATGTTAAGAAATGGAAGAGTTGGAAAAGGAGGTGCAAGAAGTTTTCATCCGTTATTCAGTGCTTATTTTTATAAATTTATAAGTATTTTTAGTGATGCTTCTTTGATGAGTGTATTTTTTTATATGCCTCTGATTATTGTTACTTTATCAATAATCCCTGCTTTTTTTATAGGCAAAAGGGTTGGAGGAAATGTTGGAGGATTTTTTGCTGGCATGATTGTAGCTATCAATGCCGCTTTGCTTAGCAGAACTCCTGCTGGATTTGCTGATACAGATGCTTATAATGTATTTTTTCCTTTGATGATTACTTGGCTGTTTTTAGAGGCTTTTGAAACAACTGATAAGAAAAAAGATATTATTTATGCTGGATTAGGAGGATTATTAGCTGGATTATATGCTTTTGCATGGACTGGCTGGTGGTATGTTTTTGATTTTATTTTAGCAAGTGTTGGTATTTATCTTGCTTATTATATTTTGGTGCATATAGATAATATTAAAAAAGGACTGCCTGTAATAAAAGAGATATTATTTACAACAGGAATATTTTTTATTTCTTCTTCAGTATTTGTCTCTTTGTTTACAAAATTTCAAACTTTTTTAATGTTTTTAAAAGGGCCTTTTAGTGTTATTGCAATGAAAGAAGTTGCTGTAAGAACTTTATGGCCAAATGTATTGACAACTGTTGCTGAATTCAATGAAGTTGCACTAGGCGCAATAATTGGACAGATGGGAGGAGCATTATTATTTTTACTTGCTATAGCTGGGATTGTCTTGACTATTTTAAAGACAGATAGGTATGGAAGAAGAGACATAAAATATGTTATATTATTAATAATATGGTTTATTGGAACATTATATGGATTTACAAAAGGAATGAGATTTGCAATATTAATGATCCCTGCATTTTCAATTGCATTTGGAGTTGCTGTTGGAGTTATCTATGAATATTTAAGCAAATGGATAATAAAAGAGATGAATATTGACAAATATATAACAAAAACCGTTTTGATTATTATTCTGCTTTTATTATTAGTCGGGCCATTAAAAGCAGCTGCAAATGTTGCTAAAAATGAGATTCCTAGTATGAATGATGCATGGTATGACAGCCTGATCGGAATAAAAAATGATGCAGATGATGCAATAATAACATCATGGTGGGATTTTGGCCATTGGTTTGTTGCAATAGCTGAAAGAAGAGTTACATTTGATGGAGGAGACCAAGGAAGAAAAATCCATTGGGTTGGAAAAAGTCTATTGACAGATGATGAAGATGTTTCTGTAGGTATATTAAGGATGTTGAACTGCGGACAAATACTTGCTTCAGATACTATAATCAATGCTACAGATAATGATACTGTAAGAGGAATTGATATCCAAAATAAAATAATTGTAGAAGATAAAAATGGAGCAAAAAAAATATTAGAAAAAGAAGGATTTAGCAATGATGAAATAGAACAAATCTTGAAATATACTCATTGTGATGATCTAATTCCTCAATATTACATCACTTCTGAGGATATGGTTGGAAAAGCTGGAGTATGGGGACATTTTGGAAGCTGGGATTTTGAAAGGGCTTTGATGTGGCAGACAGTAAGAAAACTTGACATGACAGAAGGAACAAGAGTATTAAGAGAAGAATTTGGATTAAGCGAGGAAGAAGCTGATAATTATTATTATGAGATTCAAAATAATAAAGCAGACCAGTGGGTAAGCCCCTGGCCTGGTTATCTTTCTGGAGTAAGCAGCTGCACTGAAAATGATGGAATAATTAAATGCGGAAATGGAATTGAAGTGGATTCAACCAGCATGAAAGCAGTTGTTTCAACACAGCAAGGAAAAGTTCCTGTCAGATCAATTGCTTTTATAAATAAAAATAGAGAATTTGAAATAAAAGAAAACAACGGAGCTGCTGCTGATGTATCTGCTGCACTAATTCCTACTGGCAACGGGCTTAACAGCATATTGATGCATCCAAGATTAGCTGGAAGCATGTTTACAAGATTATTCTTTTTTGACGGGCAAGGATTAAGGCATTTTGAAATATTTTCTGATAAAAGACAGGTAACTGGCGGAAGGATCCAAGTATGGAAAGTAAATTGGGAAGAAGGAGAACCTATCAATCTAATGAAAAATGAATGAAGATATTTGGATTATAATACCTGCTTATAATGAAGAAAAGAATATTGGAAAAGTTATTGATAAAACTAAAGAATATGTTAAGAATATTATTGTAGCTGATGATGGAAGCAGAGATGACACTGCAAGGATTGCAAAAGAAAAAGATGTTATTGTTTTAAAACATATAGTCAATCTAGGGAAAGGAGCTGTCCTGAAAACCGGCTGTGAATATGCATTAAAAAAAGGAGCTAAAATTATTATTGCAATAGATGCTGACGGCCAGCATGATCCTGCTGAGATTCCAAAGTTTATAGATGCTATCAAAGAGGATAATGATATTGTTTTTGGATATAGAGAGTTTACAAAAGAGATGCCTTTTGTTCTAAAAATAGGAAATTTGTTTATAAATGGAGTAAGCAGCCTGCTTTTTGGAATAAAAATAAAGGATACTCAATGCGGTTACAGGGCATTTACTGCTGACGCTTATAAGAATATCAAGTGGGAAGCACAGGATTATTATGTTGAAAGCGAGATGATCATCAATGCTGGAAAGAAAAAATTAAAATATAAGGAAGTTCCAATCCAAACAATATATCAAGACAGATATAAAGGAACAATTTTTATAGATGGAATAAAGATTGTTTTAAAAATGATAGGATGGAAAATAACAAGGTGGTAGAATGATAACAATACAGATTGTGGGATTATTATTTGGATTATTTATGATTTATTATACTTTTTTAAGCTTAAAAAGGAAAGAATTCAGAAAAGGAGAATTTGCTGTATGGGCTGTCATGTGGCTGTTGTTTTTATTAGTTACATTATTCCCAGAAATACTTAATCCTATTATAAAAACGTTGCAGGTGAGCAGAAGACTTGATTTTTTGATAATAGTAGGATTCTTGTTTTTGATTGGGCTTGGATTTTCAACTTATATACTTTCAAGAAAAAACAGGAAAAAGATAGAAGATATTGTCAGAAAAATCGCTTTAGAAAAGAAAGAATGAAAGGAAAAAAGGTTGTTGTTACAGGAGGAGCTGGTTTTATTGGAAGTCATATAGTTGAAAAGCTGCTTAGTCTAGGAGCTGAGGTCACTGTTATAGATGATTTATCTACAGGCAGGCTAGATAATCTGTCTGCTGTTAAAGACAAAATAAAGTTTGTCAAAGGAACAATATTAGATTATGATTTGCTGAAAAAAGAATTTCAAGGAGCTGAGTTTGTAAGCCATCAAGCTGCAAGAAGATCTGTCCCTGAATCTGTTGAGAATCCTGATCCTTATAATGAAGCAAATATAATGGGTCATTTAAGAGTTTTGCAAGCTGCAAGGGATACTGGTGTAAAAAGGATTGCTTTTGCATCTTCTTCTTCTGTTTATGGAGATACTAAAAAATTTCCTGAAGAAGAAACTGATCTGCCGATGCCAATATCTCCTTATGCTTTAACTAAATTAACAGGAGAGCATTACTGCAGAATGTTTTATGAGCTTTACGGGCTTGAATCAGTCAATTTAAGATATTTCAATGTATTTGGACCAAGGCAGGATCCGCACAGCCAGTATGCCTGTCTTATCCCTAAATTTATCTTGTCTGTCTTAAAAGGAAAACAGCCTATAATTTATTGGGACGGAGAGCAGACAAGAGATTTCACTTTTGTAGAGAATAATGCAACTGCAAATGTTCTTGTTTTCAAATCTAAAGAAAAAGTGGGTGGAGAATCAATAAATATCTGTAAAGGAAGAGGAGTAAGTGTTAATGATATCTTAAAACAAATCAATGATCATTTAGGAACTGATATCAAAGCAAAATTTGAGCCTAGAAGGCCTGGAGATGTAAGGCATACACAAGGAGCTCCTGAAAAAGCAAAAAAATTACTGGGATATGAAACTGAGATTGAGTTTGAAGATGGATTAAAGAGGACAATTGAATGGTTCAAAAAACATCCAGATTTTTAAGATGAAAATAGCTCAAGTCTGTCATACATACTTACCTCATATAGGCGGACTAGAATTTTATGTTTATAGATTAAGCAGAGATTTAAAGAAGAGAGGCGCAGATGTTGAGGTTATTACAACTACTTTAGGATTAGAAGATAATAAAACAATAAAAAGTAAATTCCCAATCAATTATTTTAAAGTAACTCTAAACTTTATTAGGAATCCGTTCTCATTAGGGATGTATAGGTATTTTAAAAAAAAATCATTTGATATTATTCATCTTCATTCTATCTGGTTTTTTCCTAGTGTTGAAGCAATTTTAAAGAAAAAGGATGCAAAGATTATTACAACAGTCCATGGTGTTTACCCGGAGGAGAGTTCTATCCTTATTAAATTTTGTTTAAATATTTTCAAGCCTATTGCTAGATTTGTCTGCAAAAAATCAGATATTATGATTGTATTATCAGAAAATGAAAAAAATAAGCTAATTGATTTATTTAAAGTATCTCCTGAAAAAATAAAAGTTATCCCTAATGGCATTGATACAGTAGATATTAAAGAAATTGAAAAGGAAAAATTAAAAAAAGAATATGGAATCAAAGATGAGAAAATAATTTTATTTACAGGAAGAATAATACAAGATAAGAATCCTGAAATTTTAATAAAATCATTAGCATATTTAAATAAAGAAGAGAGATATAAGGTGATGTTTGTTGGCCCTATTGAAGATGAGTATAAAAAAGAACTTATAAATCTAGCAAAGACAAATGAAGTTGATGAAAAAAATATTATTTTTACAGGAAGTTTTGATCCTATTTCAGATAAGAATAAATTGATGGCTTTTTACACTATAAGTGATATTTTCATTTCAATAGGTTCATGGGAAGGGCTTCCTACTAGAATTTTAGAAGCAATGATGCATAAAGTCCCTTGTATATCTTATGATCCTGGCAATGTTGAATTAATTCAAAATAAAAAAAATGGATTGATAATAGATAAGCTTGATCCTAAAATTCTTGGAAAACAAATTTCAATTTTATTTTCAGATAAAGAATTAGCTGAAAAAATAGCAAAAAATGCCTGGGAATTTGTTAAAGAATTTAGATGGGAAAACATACAAGAAAAAATATATAATGAATATAAAAAAATATTAGAGATAAATGATGAAAGAATTTGAAAAGTATAATATTAATAGTTTTTCTAGAAAACATTTTGAATTAGGGATTGTTTGATAAAAACGAGTATAATCTGCATAAAAAAAGGATTATGTTTATAAACTACTAAAATTTATTAAAAGCAAAATAATCAGAAAATGAAAGATAAAATTAAAGAAATTTTTGAAGAATCAATAAAAACTAAAGAAAAAACTCTAGAATATACTGATGAAATAGAAAAAGCTGCAATTATTATGATTGATTCATTAAAAAATAATAATAAAATATTGATCTGCGGAAACGGAGGCAGTGCAGCTGATGCACAGCATATGGCTGGAGAATTAGTAGGAAGATTTGAAAAAGAAAGAAAAGGCCTGCCTTGCATAGCATTGACTACAGATACATCCATATTAACAGCCTGGATTAATGATTATAATTATGACTCTGTTTTTTCAAGACAGATCGAAGCTTTAGGAAATGAAGGAGATATTTTAATCGGAATAACAACCTCAGGAAATTCAAAAAATGTGATTGAAGCTGTTGAAAAAGCCAAACAAAAAAACATGAAAACAATTATTTTAAGCGGCAAAGATGGTGGAAAGATAAGGGAAATTGATACAGATGTTAATATTGTTATTCCATCAAATAATACTGCAAGAATACAAGAATCTCATATTACTATCATACACATGTGGTGTAAAATTATTGAAGATGAAATTTTCAAATAAAGCGATTGTTTTAGACAGAGATGGAGTGATAAATATAGATTATGGTTATGTTCATAAAATAGAAGATTTTAAGTTTATAGATGGAACTTTTGAGGCATTGAAGAAATTGCAGGAAAAATATACCTTGTTTATATTCACAGGCCAGTCTGGCATTGGAAGAGGATATTATACAGAAGAAGAATTCAAGAGAGTAAATGAGTTTATGATGAAAATATTTGAAAAAGAGGGAATTGTTATTACTGAAACAGTATTTTGCCCTCACAAGCCAGAAGACAACTGCGACTGCAGAAAACCAAAAACAAAATTAGTGGATTACTTAATCAAAAAGTATAATATAGACAAGAAAGAATCTTATGTGATTGGAGACAAAACAAGTGATATCAAATTAGCTGAAAATGCAGGGATGAAATCAGTGCTTGTTAAAACAGGCAAAGGGGGGAAGGATAAAGAGTTTGAAGTTAATCCAACTTTTACAGCAAAAGATTTAGTGGATGCATCAAAAATTATTATAAATGAAATTTAATCAAACTAAAAAAATTGCAGTTATTGGAGATATTATTATAGATGAATTTATTTTTGGATCTGTTAAGAGGATAAGTCCAGAAGCGCCTGTTCCTATCTTAAGATCTAAAAATAAAGAATTTCGCTTAGGAGGAGCAGCGAATGTTGCAAACAATATTATTTCTCTAGGAGGGGAATGTATTCTTATCGGAAGAGTTGGAAATGATAGCTTAATAAAAGAATTATTAGAGCAAAATAAGATAAATTTTGATTTAATTATTGATAAAAGTTTTGAAACAATAAAAAAAACAAGATTTATTGCAGATACTCAATTATTAAGAGTAGATGAAGAAGAGATTAAATCTGCAAATTCTGATGAGATTAAAGAGATAGTCAAAAAAATAGTTGATTATGATATCATCATTATTTCTGATTATGCTAAAGGCATGATAACCAAGGAATTAATGGATATTTTAAGAGAATTAAACAAAATAATTTTGGTTGATCCTAAAGTTTCAAATCCTGAATTATTTAAAGATATTTTTTTATTAAAGCCTAATTTAGAAGAAACAAAGAAAACATTAAAAATAAATGTTGAAAATGAAAAAGAATTAGAAAAAGCTACTGAAAAACTTCAACAAGATTATAATTCTAATATATTAATAACTCGGGGAAAAGAAGGAATGTCTTTATTTGAACTTGGTAAGAATCCATTACATATTCCAACTCAAGCAAAAGAGGTTTATGATGTGACTGGAGCAGGAGACACTGTTATCGCTGTTATTGGGTTGTCTTTGGCTTCTGGAAAAAAATTAGAAGAAGCAGTTATTTTAGCTAATCATGCTGCTGGTATTGCTGTCAGTAAGATAGGTACAGCTACAGTAACTGAAAAAGAATTATTTTCTGATATTGAAAAAGAAAATAGAAAAATAAAATCCAGGCAGGAGATAATTGAGATTGTGAATGATCTAAAGAAAAAAGGCAAGAAAATAGTGTTTACTAACGGCTGTTTTGATATTCTGCATATCGGCCATACAAGATTACTGCAAAAAGCAAA
>Ga0180437_10000565_pt1 | contig 70183 bp, 95 predicted proteins | sample SS_ome_4_FD_132410 | JGI IMG/M metagenome (GOLD analysis project Ga0180437, IMG submission 132410) | Hypersaline lake sediment archaeal communities from the Salton Sea, California, USA - SS_3_D_1 metaG | ecosystem: Environmental > Aquatic > Non-marine Saline and Alkaline > Hypersaline >...
CCGGGGCAAATCTTTTCAGGGCAAATCTTTCCGGGGCAGATCTTTCCGGGGCAAATCTTTCCGGGGCAGATCTTGATTTTTCTTGTTGGCCTTTATGGTGCGGATCTAAAAATGTGAAAATAGACGAAAAGCAAGCGAAACAATTACTTGCTCATGCCTTTAACGTGGCAAGAAAATTTTGGCCTGATAAATTAACAAAAAAACAAATTGACTGGCTGAATGATTTTCATAGGATTAAATCAGAAGAATTTCCAAAATTTAAGTAATGTTTAATGCCGCGCAATTTTGCGAGGATTTTGCAATTGAAATCCCTCGCACAAGAAAAAACACCCGCCATGGCTGGGTAAATATTCAATGCCCATTCTGCAATGATGAATCCAACCACGGTGGATTTAACGTAAAAGAAGGATATTATAATTGCTTTCGCTGTGGCGGACATTGGCTACCAAAAATAATTGCAAAATTAACAAACTCATCAATTGAACAAAGTAAAAAAATAATTCTACAATATAGCAATACAGCCCCTAATTATTTCGTCAATAAGCCCACCTCATTTAACAGTAACAAAGAGATCTCCTTACCGCCCTTAGTAAACCATTTATTACCAGAACATATTGAATATTTACGATCTCGTAGATTTGACGATAAAGTTATCAGGACTTGGAAGCTGCAAAGCACTTTGCATTATGGCAATTACAGCCATAGAATATTTGCTCCCATTTATTTTCAAAATAAAATAGTAAGCTATCAATGCCGGGCAATTAACAATAATCAATTTCCGCCATATAAAGCCTGTGCAACAGCAAACGAAGTAGTCCATCATAAACATATCGTATACGGATTTGATTATGCGATTATAAAAAAAAGATGTATTGTGGTTGAGGGCATAACAGATGTATGGCGATTAGGAAAAGGGGCGGTGGCAACTTTTGGTAAAAAATTTACACGAGAACAACTACTATTGTTAAGCAACAATTTTAATGAAATATTTATTATGTTTGATTCTGATACAGGATATGGAGAAACCTTTCAGGCGCTGGCTGGTCAACTAGCACAAAAAATGAATAAAGCAGTAGAATGCATTAAATTAAAAAATTGTGATCCTGGCGATCTACCACAAAAAACGGCAGACAGAATAATGAACGATTTAAAATTTAGGAGGTAAAAATGAAAGTAAATGGATATGAAATAAAACCAAAGGCAAATCTTTCTGGGACAGATCTTTTCGGGGCAGATCTTTCCAGGGCGAATCTTTTCTGGGCAGATCTTTCCGGGGCAAATCTTTCCGGGACAGATCTTTTCGGGGCAGATCTTTCCAGGGCAGATCTTACCGGAGCAAATCTTACCGGAGCAAATCTTTCCGGGGCAGATCTTTCCGGGGCAAATCTTTTCAGGGCAAATCTTTCCGGGGCAGATCTTTCCGGGGCAAATCTTTCCGAGGCGAATCTTTCCGGGGCAGATCTTTTCGGGGCAAATCTTTCCGGAGCCATTGGCTTAAAAAATCAATCAAATTGGTTAAAAGAAAATTTCAAAACCACCAAAAATGGAATTATAGTTTATAAAGACGTGATGTCAACTTTTTACAATAAGCCTAAAAATTGGAAATTTAAACAAAACCAATATTTAGAAGAAGTCGCAAATCATAACAGAACAAACGAATGCGGATGCGGTATAAACTTCGCTACTCTTGACTGGTGCAAAAAAAAATCTAAAAACGAAATATGGGAATGCTTAATTGAATGGATTGATTTAGCAGGCATTTGCGTGCCATATAATACAGACGGAAAAGCCCGGTGCGAAAGATTAAAGCTAATAAGGAAAATATAACTATGAAAAAATACAAAAGAGCAAAATTAGACACCACCCCTGGCAGCCCATGTATTAATTGTGAATATGAAAAAGAAGAAAAATTAGTAGGTATCTCTGCTCCAAATAAAAGATTCGTATTTGAATTGATAGATGCATGCGAAAACTGCAAAAAATTAAAAATGTATCAAGAATATACATATCTACTGCATTTGCAAATAGTAACAGCAGGTAGCAGTTTTGATGCCAGATTAATCGAACAACCAAAACGACATTTACCAGCAGAATAAAAATTTAAAATAAAGCTTTTAATTTTATAAAAAATAAGTTATTATTAAACAATTAGAGATTGGCCGTCTCTAATTTTACTTCCTGGGCATCCTACGGCAGGGTGCCGCTATCACTCTGCCAAGCCCTTTACCTTATAGCGGAAGGATTAAAAATTAAAATAGCCACAATACATATTAATATTTTCAATTTAGGAGATCTCTTATGGAGCAGGAATTTCATGGGCTATATATCCAGCCCGAAGCTTGGCATGCGGATATTCCAAATTCTGCAAAAATACTTCATGGCAGACTTTGCAACTTGCCATCATTTAACGATGGTGGCAGTCATGCATCGCGAGATTGGATGGCAAAAGAAATAGGAGTATCAAAGCAGCGAATCACCCAACTAATAAAAATACTAATTGATAATAAATTAATCATCGATAATGGATGGTATACAAATTCAAATGGCAATAAAACACGCCTTCTAAAACGAGGTATTTTGACACCCCCTAATAAAAAATTATTAGACCCCCTTAATAAAAAATTATTAGACCCCCCTAATAAAAAATTATTAGCAAATTATAAGAGTATAAATAATAAGAGTAATATATTGTTTACGAATAAATTCGTAAACGACATACCAGAACTTTTAGCTGATTGGGTAGATAAAGATTATGGATATAAATTTGACATTCTCTATTCATTTAGAAACGGAGATTGGCCTAAAGACGAATTAAAAAACACCTTAACTGCCAGCCTAATTAATCCTTATCAAAAAATTCCTGATAGTTTATTAGCAAAATACCTAAGATTTGCTTTAACAACTCAAGAAATAATACAACGAAATGCACCCGCAAAAAGCACTCATTTTTCAGATAAACAGTTAGCACAGCATATACTTGCCGCTGTTACAGAAATAGATAAACTGTGCAGGTTGGATCATTTTGATTTTGAAGCCTGTATTAAGCCCGCTTTAAGGTGGGCAATTAAAGATCCTTTTTGGTCAGATCAAATATTATCCCTAAGCAATTTAAGAAATAAAGGTAAAAATGGCTTATCTAAATTCTTTAATCTTTACAATGCTTGGTGTAAAGCAGAACAGATAGATCCTAAGATGGGTAGGCTTGGCAAGAAATCTGATTTTATTGATCATGGATATTATGGAGAATAAAAGATGATTGGTTATTATGCAAATGAAAAAAGATTTACTAAAACTCATGTTGTTACTCGAGGGCGTCCTATTTGCCATTCAAATATTGACAAAAAATTAGAATTTCAATTTTGTGCAAATATAAATATCAAAGAATTTATTGAATGTAAAAAATGCCTAAAAAAATTAAATCAAATAGAGAATAAAATATGACTATAGATTCAATGCCACGATACAACATATTGGTTTAGTAGAAGGCCTGATGATAAATAAAAAAAATATAAAATATGGTTTTTTACAACTTACAGAACCTGCTATTGAAAAAGCTATAAATTTTATAATTAAAAACAAACCTAAAAATAAGCCTTGGTTTGTTGGTATATCTGGCGGTAAGGATTCAACTATTTTAAAAAAAATAGTTGAATTATCTGGTGTTGATGCAGAATATTACTATTCTGCTACTGGAATTGACCCGCCTGAATTAGTTAAATTTATAAAACAAAATATGCCTGATGTAATTTTTAAAAAACCCAAGGAATCATTTTTTAAAAAAATGAAAACTAAAGGCTTCCCTACAAGGCGGATGAGATGGTGTTGTGATTTTTTAAAAAAAGATCCGGCAAAAAATATTCCATTAAATCATCGATTAATGGGGATAAGAGCAGAGGAATCAAGTAATAGAAAAAAAAGAGGGCAAATAAATAAATACAAAAAACAAATTATATATAGCCCTATTTTTTATTGGCCAGAATGGATGGTTTGGGATTTTATTGATAAATATAATTTGCCTTATTGTAAATTATATGATGAAGGATTTTCAAGATTAGGATGTGTGGTCTGCCCATTTTTAAGTGGGCAAATGGTTAAATTAAAAATGTATAAAGAAAAATGGCCAAAAATATACAACGCTTTTGAAAAATCATTTAAACATGCATATACCAATATCGAAAGGCCTTATTTTGATGAAATTAGAAGCAAATATACATTTAATGAAATTTTAAATAATTGGTACAATGGAACTTTGACAAATAAAAAAATGAAAAATAAAAATAAAAAGAGAACGTTGATATGACTATAGATTCAAGCTCACAATGGTACACCAGGCATCGCTTTGATCCAGAACCATTAAACAAGATGGTTGAACTGATGATTACAAGCGATGAATTCTTAGAAAAAATATCTCCGCTTCTTCAAGATCTAACTATTTTCAATAATTTATCTGGTTATTTAAAGCATGTAATGCGCTGGATAGTAGATTTTAATAACACCTATCAATCAGCCCCTAAATCTTATATAAAACGTCTTTATTTAGAAAATAAACCATACTTTGATGAAGCCACTCAAAAATTAATTGAAGGTTATTTGCAGACAATTAATCGACAATACGTGCAAGGCATTTATGCTGATGTAAATATCCAATATGAATTAAAGCAGGCAGAGAAGACAATTCAGGAATGGGCACTTACCTGGAACCGCGAGCAAGAACAGCAAGCAAGATCAAACGGGGCAACGATACAAGAAATAAACGAGATTAGAAATAGCTTCGTTATGCCCACCCTTGATGGTTCGTTGTCTGATCCACTTATAATTTTACAACAAGAATCAAAACCCTTTGACAATCTTTCCAATACCGCCCCTGCTATGTCAATGAAGCCCTGGTTACTGGATGGTAGCTTAAATATGATTTACGCCAAAAGAGGCACTTGCAAGACCTGGCTTTGTTTATTGATATCGATTGCTCTAACTCGTAAAGAAGCTTGCTGGATTGATGTTGGCCCTTGGAAACCATTGCAGTCAAGTGGCGTTTTATACATTGATGGTGAGATGCCAGAATACGAACTAAAAAACCGTTATAATCAAGCCCTTTGGATTTTAAGAGATCAAGGGCAAGATAGGACACATTCCGAATGCCCGTTAAACATCATCACCAATGCTTCTATCGCTACTAAATATCGGGGGCAACAAATAAATTTAGCAAAAAAGCAGTGGCGAGAAATGATGAGCGAATATCTAAAGCAAAATGAACAATATAATATTTTGATTTTAGATAATTTAAGCTGTTTATTTCCAGGACTAAATGAAAATGATAAAGAAGCTTGGGACCCTGTACAGCAATGGCTGTTAAGTTTAAGGCAAATGAATATATCTGTAATTATGGTTCATCATGCTGGCAAGACTGGTTTACAAAGAGGTACAAGCGGCAGAGAGGATCCGCTTGATGTAGTCATTCAGCTTTCAAATATCAGTTATAAAAAATTACCACTTGAACAACGAGAACCAAATACCACATACGTAAAAGTGAATTTTGACAAAGCCCGTAATCTTGCCCCTGATAATATTAAACCATTTATTTTTAAAATTAAACAGCGAGCAAGAGGGCAAGGGATTGAATGGGGTTATGAGGAATTTACAAAAGAAGACGAATAATATTTTAAAAAACTGGGCTTAAGCTTATAATATATACAAATGTCATTAAAAATTAATTTTAATAGGGTTTATTTAACGTATATTAAACGATCTTTTTAAACTAATACTAACATAAGAGGTAAAAATGATATCTATTTGTAAGGCGTTTGAGTTTGAAGCAGCACATTATTTGTCAAACCACGAAGGTAAATGCAAAAATTTACATGGACATAGTTATAAGCTTGAAGTTGAAATATCGGGCAATATTGTAAATGATGGTAGTAGCCAACAAGGGATGGTAGTTGATTTCGGAAATTTAAAAAATGCAGTTGATTATTATGTAATAAAAAAATTAGATCATAAAGTTTTAAATGATATTCTTGGTTTTTATCCTACCGCAGAAAATATGCTTGAATATATACATACTGCAATTTTTTATAATTTTATATTATCTAACCCTGGGCAAATTAAACTTGAAAGAATACGGCTATGGGAGACATCTACAAGCTGGGCTGAATGGAAGGCGGGTAAATAAAAATATATTTTGCTGGAGAAACAGGTCAAAAAATACGCGAAAAAATTGTTTTAAATCAAACTAAAAATAGATTGCTTAGTTATTTTTATATTATACAAAATAAAAAGCCTTATATGTCTTTTGAAATGATAAAGGAAATTAATAAAAATGCCAATAAGCATAAATGAAATATTTGTAGGTATTGACGGGGAAGTGAATAGATTTGGGCAAGGAGGATTAACAACATTTATTCGCTTTAATGGTTGTAATTTAAGATGCAGTTATTGCGATACCACAAGAGCCCAAAAAATATCTGACGACACAATAACTATCGAAGACATTTTAAAACAAATAAAAACTCAGAAAGTCACAATTACAGGTGGCGAACCACTTTGTCAGATGTATGAATTTAAAGAATTACTAAGACGACTGTTAAATCCATTTGGTAATTGTTATAAAGAATTTGGTGATTGTTATAAAGTAAGTATTGAAACAAACGGGTCTATCGAAATACCATTTGATGAGTTTGCTTATGCTGGACCAAATATTGGCTGGGTAATTGATTATAAATTTGAATATGCAAAAGATATGATTTTTAGTAATTTTTATGATGCAGGGCATAATGATTGGATTAAATTTGTTATTAACAGCAAAAAGGATTATGCAAGAGCGGTACGTGGCGCAGATCAATTTCATTTAAATTCTGCTGCAAATATAGCATTTGGGTTTACAAATAGAATTAACCCGCAATGGTTGGTTGATCGTATGGTTGAAGATAATTTATATTTTGTCACATTAAATTGTCAGATACATAAATACTTGAAATTAAAATAAATAAAAAAAAATTCAAAAAAAGGTATAAAAAACGGCGTTTAGGCTTATAATATAATAAAACAAGGCAACAAAAACAAAAAAAACAAAGGAGAAAAATTATGTCAACAAAACCTACCAAAAAAGATTTTTTAAAAGAACTATCCGACTTAATCATGATCGCTGATGAAATGACAAAAGTTATGGAATTGGTTCCGGCAATTGAAACTGATTACAATCTTGACGTAAAAAGCAAAAGTTGTACTAATGTTTATTTGCAAAAATGCATTTCGGAATTGCAGGCGGAAATTAAAGATGTTGCCGAAGAAATTGATTGGGACAAAGATCGATTTTCTGATGTTGTTTTGGAACGGCTGAAAATGGTAAAGGTAAAGGTGCCCGATTTGTCAGATACAAGCGATACCAAAAATGAAACCGACGAACAAGGCAAACAAGAAGAAAAAGAAGCGCCTCCTGTTGATAAGCCGATTGAAAAAACTGAATCAAAAAAGAAAAAAGCATCATCTTCAAATCAGCCAAAATCTCAGCATGGTTATCGACTCAATACACAAGCAGGACGTATTGACGAAGCGATTGACGGTAAGACTACAATTGAAGAACTTGCTACAATCGCCGGTGTAACCAAATCAAGAGTAAACAGTCATCTTGGCGGCCTACGGACTGTGAAAAAATTAACAGTAACAATTGATAAAGAAACGAAGGCTGTTATAGTTGAATAGCACTTTTATTTTTACAATTAATACGCCTTATTTAAAAAATAAAAGTACTTCTTAAATAAGGCGTATTTTACTATTCTTTTTGAATAAAAGAAGGATATTTTGTAAATGAAGGAATTTGAAGAATTTATAAAAAAGATTATATCTTTATCTGGTGATGATGAAACACGAGAAGGCTTAATCGATACACCAAGTCGTGTAAAAAAAATGTATGAGGAATTTTTTACCTACAAACAACCTTCACCTAAAATAACTTATTTTAATCGCGAAACTCCTCCAAGTCTTATAATCGATAAAGGTTATTTTTATTCAATGTGCGAACATCATATTATTCCTTTTTTTGGTGATTATTATTTTGGATATATTCCTAATAAGCGAGAAATAGGAGCAAGTAAAATTGGCAGAACGGTTGATTATTTTTCAGGACGATTACAAACAGCAGAACGGCTTTCATATCAAATTATAGATCATATTGAACAAGTAATACAGCCGCGCGGCCTTATACTACTTATGACAGGTAGGCATTTATGCAAAGAAATGCGAGGACTTAAAAAACATAATTCACCATTTGAAGTTATACAAGCAAGAGGATGTCTAAGAAAAAATCAAGATAATTGCAAAGATGAATTTATAAATAGAATCGGAGCAAAGTTATGAAAATTAATTTTAGAAAATTATGGTATCTTCCTCTTGAGCCAAGGCTTGAGCGTTACAGCTACCAATTATCAAGAGCAAAAGTAGGATGGCTTGAAAGTGCTTGGATTAAAAATAAAATACCTTATGAAAGAATAGAAGGTAAAAGTCTTAATAAAAGAATTAAGGCGGGAGCGGTATTAGATGCAACAGGTAGAGGGTATTGGAGTTGTGCGCAAGTTATGAAATTGCTTGAATTAATAAATAATAACAAGGTTACATCAGAAGATGTTATTTATTTTGATGATTTTTGGCACCCAGGAATTGAGGCTTTTCCGTATGCATTTCATATTTTAAATATAAAGCCTAAAATGTATACTATAATTTGGGCACAATCAGTAGATAAACACGATTTCACGTATCCAATGAGAAAATGGATGCGACATTATGAAATAGGTCAAGGAAAAGTTCTTGATGGAATATTTGTTACAAGCGAAGCACTTAGAGATCTATGTCTATATGCAAGAGTCGGTACTTCAGAAACAGTTCACGTTACAGGTCATCCTTTTTCAAGTAATGAAATTAAAGCAAGATTACCAAAAAAATATCCTCAAAGAAAAAATCAAGTTATTTTTACAAGTAGGTGGGATGTTGAAAAGTGCCCATGGCTGTATTTAAAAATAGCAGAGTTAACTATTAATAAAATGCCGAAAGTTCATTTTTTAGTTACAACGTCAACAGAAAAATTAAAAAGCAATAATCCGTCATTGCTTAAACTACTTAATAATCATATACAGAAATACCCTAGAAATATTATTTTAAAAGAAAATTTAACAAAAAACGAATACTACGGGTATTTATTAGAGTCTAAAGTGCAAGTTAATACAGCAGATCAAGATTGGGTAAGCTATACTTTGCTTGAATCGGCAGTTTGTGGATGCCATCCTTTATACCCTTATTATCTTAGCTTCCCGGAAGTATTTACTCATAAAGATGGTAATGTCGATCATAATTTTATGTATCAAAAAAATGATGCAAAAGATGCGTCAGAAAAAATTCTGCAAATTTTACAAATGCCAAAAGAGCAATATGAATCAATACCTATGTTCCGTATATATAAGAAGTTTGATGATTCTTGGAAAAGAATGGTCGATGTTATGAATGGCAATAAACAATATGAAAAACAACTTGATTGGTAAAATAATGAAAAGAGAAATATTTATAAAAACATCGTTTTCGGCATTACATAATTGGGATGAATGTTGTTTTGATGAGGTCGATTATTTAAAAAATTATCATCGTCATACTTTTTATGTGACTGCTTATTGGGCGGTGCACCATAATAATAGAGATTTAGAATTTATAATGACTAAAAATAAAGTAGATGGGTGGATAAGAGAAAATTGGGAATATAAAAAACTTAAAAATATGTCTTGTGAAATGATGGCAGAAAAATTAATTAAGGTATTTGGTTGTACTGCCGTTACGGTCAATGAAGACGGAGAAAACGGAGCCACAATATCATTATGAAAAAAATAAGTCTTTTTATCGATTCCGGAGCTCATACATTGCTTAAACTGCATACCCATAATAAAAAATTAGAAGAGCAGTTTAGGTATTTTGAAACAAAAGAATTTTGGAATTATATTGATGGGTATGCAGAATGGATTCATAAAAATATGGAATTCATTGATGTATATGCAAGTGTTGATGTTATTTTAAATGCAGAATTAAGTTGGAAGACATACAGATATCTAAAAGATGTTCACAACCTTGACCCTTTACCTGTTTTTCATTTTGGAGAAAATATAAAGTGGCTTAAAAAGTATATGGATGAGACGGATTATATTGCAATTGGCGGAGTAGCATTAGGAGTATCTACAAGAAAATATTGGGTAGATGAAGCAAGTTTTGCAAATAATGTATTTTCTACAATATGTGATTCTTCTGGAATGCCACAATATAAATTACACGGTTTTGCTGTTACCTCTTTTCCTGTCATGATGTTATATCCTTGGTATAGCGTTGATTCTACAACCTGGGTGCAATATTCAAGAAATGGCTCTATATGTATACCCCGTTATAAACAAAATAAATATGTTTATAATGAAAGACCTTTTATTGTTGCTGTTTCAAATAAAAGCACAAAGATAAAAGATGCCGGAAAACATATTTTTACCTTCTCGCCGCAAATGCAAAAAATAATTCATGAATATTGTAAATTAAAAGGATTTACAATAAAAGAACTTGCAGATGATTATAAAAAAAGAGATGAATTGAATATTATATATTTTAAAGATTTCGAAGCATCGTTACCAAAATGGCCATGGGCATTTAAAAGACAAAATAAAAAAAGGATTTTGATATGACAAGGCAGGCTGCTTTAATTCCGCCCTCTACAAAAAAACATCCAAATAGTATGGACAGGTCTATGAAAACGGCTGTAAAAATTAGGGACATTGTCATAGCCGAATATAAAAATAACCTGCCGAATTTTATTCCAAGCTATCTTGCAAGCCTTGAATCTTTAAAAAATGGCAATCTTACAAGGCATATTAGTGAGAAGAAAAAATTAAATAAGATACCAAATAGAAGCGGGAATACAAAAGAAAAAGATATGGGTCTTGCATTGCAGCTTGAAAAAACAACTGCAGGGTTATATATTCATGAAGATAACGACCGTACCAATAGTGCTATCGTAGTCGAAGTTAGAGCAAGTGATACAAAAAACCATCTCAGATCTACATACTTAAAGTTGCCTGACGAAGGGAAAGAAGTATTTAATGAAAGAATAATAATATGCCAAAACAGCATACGAAAACCAACTACCTTTGTTGTATTCAAATTGTTAAATGTTCCTTTAAATATGATTAAATTTAGTAAAAAGAGTAAAAACAGAATCGATATAGACACATCGTCGATGAAACGAATAATAGGATGGGATAATCTTAACTCAGAACTTCTAAAGTATACTTAAAAAATATGAAAATATATCTCGCAGGCTTCGGGCACCAAATAGAAAAAACTGAATTTGTAAAATGGCTTCGAAAAGATTGGAATTGTCTTCTCAGTTATTACTACCTTAACAATAAACCACCTTGTAAGATAGATGGTGGCATGAAAAATAGATTTAATTATATATGCAAACAAAAGGAGAAAGCATTAGATGAAAATAAATAGGCAGCAATTTATAGATGCATTATCAAAAGTAAAACCAGGGCTTGCAAATAATGAAATCATTGAGCAGTCAACCCACTTTATTTTTGACAAAGACACAATCCGTACCTTCAATGATGAGATTGCCATTACTCATAAATTCAAAACAGCCCTAATAGGAAGTGTGCCAGCAAAAGAATTTTATACTTTGTTTACTAAAATTCCTGATGAAGAAATCACAGCAGAATTAAAAGATAGTAAATTCATTTTTAAAGGCAAGGGTAAACGGGTAACATTTAACATCGAAGAAGATGTTAGCTTGACAAATATACAGCCTCTTGGCCCACAGTCTAAAAAATGGATTGATCTTCCTGATAACTTTTGTGACTGTGCCCGCTATTGTAGCTTTTCAACAAGTAATAATATGACAAGATTAGAGCTAACATGTGTTTCTATTTGCGGTAGCGATATTATGTCTTCTGATGCTGTTAGAGCAACACATATGAAAATGGATGGTGATATCAGTAAAGATTTTTTGTTTCCAGGAGCGGCAGCAGAAATAATTCATAATTACAATCCATATAAATTTTATATGGATACGAATTGGATTCATTTTATAAATAAAGAAGGCACTACTTTTTCATGCAGGCAAGTAGCAGAAGAATATCCAAATGAAGCAATTCTTAATGTATTTAAATTTAAAGGTAAAAAAGTATCTTTGCCAGAAGAATTAAGAGAAGTTCTTGAACGATCAAAAGTGTTAGTATCAAGCGAAATGGATTCAAAAGAGGTCGCTATTACATTTAAAAATAATAAGCTTATATGTCAAGCTACTGGTACAGTGGGGCAGATAATAGAAGAGGTTGAAACAAAGTATAAAGGCAAAGAGTTAAAAATTATAATTCATCCAGAGCTGCTTATGGAGATATTAAAAAGAACTTCAGATGCAATTGTAGGTGATGATAAAATTTTATTTAAAGATAAAGCAGGTTTTGAGCATGTGATTATTCTTTATCCGGATGAAAATGAATAATAAAGACTTTGCACATCTTCACATCCATAATGAATACAGTATGCTTGATGGCTACGGTACAGCGAAGCAGTGGGCAAGACGGGCCAAGCAACTGGGTTTCAACGCAATCGGGTTAACAAACCACGGAAATGTTGATGGGTGCCTATCATGGATGCGAGCCTGTGATAAGGAAGGCATATCCCCGGTGTGCGGCGCGGAGCTATACGTTACCCCTGATGTGAGCAAGCGCGGTAAACGTATGGCAAAAGGGCACATGACTGTTCTTTGTAAAAATGGGAGAGGGTGGAGACAGTTATGTGCCCTACTTACAAAAGCAAATCTTGAGGGAAGTTATGGCGGGCGGCCATATGTCGATTATGAAATGATTCTTAATTGTGATTTATTTGGCTGGGAGATTATGACTGGCTGTATAGGATCATTTTTAAACTTACCTGGGAGCGATGTATTTTTTAAAGAGTTATTCAAACGAAGACCACGAAACATATGGTTTGAAATTATGCCCGCCAACCACTCTAAACAAATTGAATATCATCTAAAATGGGCAGAAAAAGATTTTCTTAACTTACCATTAGTTGCTACTGTTGACTGCCATTATTTACTACCAGAACATAATAAAGTTCAAGATGTACTTATAGCAATACAGCGAAATTATAAATGGGATGATCCTAAACGCTGGTCTCTTGATTTTCGCGATTTATATCTTATGACAGCAGATGAGATATATGATGGCTTTATGAAGCAAAATGTTTTTAATGGTGGTGAAATTATAACTGCTATGGAAAACAGCCTTCGTATAGCAGATAGATGTAAAGATTTTAGAATTAAAGAAGTACCTGTAAGTCTACCAAATCCACCTAAAGATTATAATTTTGGTAATTTAATTTATAATGGCTTAATAGATTTAAATCTTATTGGCGAAAAAGAATATGAAGAAAGAGTAAATCAAGAATATGAAGTAATACAAAAAAAAAATTTTCAAGATTATTATTTAATCGTAAAAGATGTTATTGATTTTTGTAAAAAAGAAAATATTAAAGTTGGCCCTGGTAGAGGTAGCGTTGGCGGTAGTTTAATCGCTTATTTATTAGGTATCACCCAGATAGATCCTATTAAATATGATTTATCTTTTGCTCGTTTTATTAGCGAAGATAGAAACGATTTACCAGATATTGATCTTGATTTTGAAATGAATAAAAGGCATTTAGTTTATGAATATTTGGAAAGAACTTATAAAAAGGGCTGCGCTGTCTTATCCACCTATCCGAGGATTAAAACCAGAGGAGCCATACGAGACATTGGCCGTGTGTTCGAGTTGCCTGAGAGCGACATATCCGCATTTGCAAACTTATTCGACTACAATGATCATGATGAAGATAAATTCAAAAAGATTACGGAAACTGAAGTTACGGCGATTGATTTCAAAAAGACATATCCAGAGGCTTTTAACCTGGTGTCAGCCATCATTGGCCAAATTAGAGCAGTCGGGCAGCATCCGGCAGCCGTCATTTTATCCAATAAAGATTTAACAGATGGTAGTACTTGTGTAATAAAAAAGACAAGCGATAAAAGGCCCGTTGTTAATTGGGTAATGAATGAAGTAGAACATTTTGGGCTTATTAAATTAGATGTATTGGGACTCAGTACATTATCTGTAATTGATTATGCGGAGGAATTAATAAATGCACGGGAAAATAATAATAAAAGGAATATTCGCGATAATGGTAATAGTAGGTGCAGTGGCATTTTGGGCTGTATTAATTTTGATGATGATAAAGTATTTAACCTCATAAACGAAGGCAAAACTGCTGGTATATTTCAAATAGCCGCTTACTCCACAACTAAATTATGTGTTGAAATGGGTATCGATTGTTTTGAAGATTGGATTGCAGCGATTGCCCTTGTCCGCCCTGGTCCTACTGACAGCGGTATGACAAGAGATTATATCGAACGAAAACATGGTAAGCGATGGGATAAAACGCATACCATATATGAAAGCATTACAAAAGATACTTATGGCGTAATGGTTTATCAAGAACAAATTATGCAAGCTATCAGTAAATTGGCTGGTATGAGCGAAAGTCAAGCAGATAACATTCGTAAAATTGTTGGTAAAAAAAGAGATAAAAAAGAATTCGAACCTTATCGTAGAAAATTCTTAGCTGGTTGCATTGAACAAAAAACAATGTCTTTGGATGAAGCAAAGTATTTTTGGCATGGCCTTATGAAGTGGGCAAATTATGGATTTAATCGCGCTCACAGTGTAGAGTATGCAATTATCGGTTATTGGACTGCATGGCTAAAAGCATATTATCCGATGGAATTTTATTGTGGAGCCTTAACATATGGAGCAGAAAAGAAGCAACCTCTTATAGATGAAATAATAGACGCAAATATTAAAATCGTTGCTCCAAAAGTTAAAACCAGTAATGCTTGTAAATGGACTTTTAATGATAACGAATTATATATACCATTTAATGAATTAAAAGGAATTGGAGATACAACGGCTGAAGAATGCTGCCATGTTACTAAAAGAAAAACCCGCAAAGATTTATTTGGTAAAAATATTAATAATGGCAAAAGCAAAATGGAAGAGTTATTAGATAATATAAAAGCATGTGATGATGATAAATGCGAATATGATATTCTTAACCAATATTTGGATTTTAATATAAATGAATAAGGATTATAAAATAACAATGCCGGACGGTAAATATAACATTGTCCCTTGGGAATTAGTGTGGAAATTTATACATAATCAACCGCCTAAAAAAGGCAAAATAGTAATAGAAATATATGAGGAAAAAAAAGATGATGAAATTATTTAAATGCGAAATATCAAGTGGTGGGGCTTCATATGATCATCCTACAATATATGTTGTGGCAGAAAGTTATTCTGATGTAGAAATATTATTAATAAGTAAGAATGATAAATATTTCGTTTGGAAACATAGGCAAAAAATTAAATCAATAGCAGAATTTAGTGACAAAATTATAATTAGCAATAAGGAGAAATAATAATAGAATTATATAAAGAGGAGAAGTAATGAAAAAGAATAATATTAAATTAAATAATAAATATTTTGTTGGAGTAGATCCAAATGGAAATATAATTGGACCATGTGGGCTTGATAAAGACTATATTAAACAATGTATGGTTGCAGAATTTTCACGTAAAACTGGCAATATTTATGATAATGAAGATGATTTATGGGATGAATTTGAACATTTAGGTTATTCGGTCAAAAAAGGAAAAATAATAATAGAATTATATAAAGAGGAGAAATAATGCCATTTCATATCGATCATAGACCGGATAGTTTTGATGAATTTTATGGAAATATTAGTACTGTAAAAAGCCTGCAAAGTCTATTAAAGAAAAAAGATAAAATGCCTCATAGTATTATCTTTCAAGGACCAAGTGGTTGTGGTAAAACCACTCTTGCTCGTATTATGGCAAAAGAATTAGATTGTGATATTAAAAGTAATTCTTTTACAGAAATTAATGCTGCCACTGACACGGGAATTGATACAGTAAGAAATATCACTAAAACTCTCTGGATGAAGCCAATGTTTGGTGATGTTAAAATCTATCTTATTGACGAAGTACATAGTGTATCAAAAGCATTTCAAAATGGTATTTTAAAACCATTGGAAGATACACCTCCTTTTGTCTATTTTTTTCTTTGCACTACTGACCCTCAAAAACTATTAAAAACTATTAGAAACCGCTGTACTACTTACGAAGTGGATTTACTTAGTGATAAAGATATGGGGTCTTTACTCGAAGATATAATTGCTAAAGAAGATAAACCAATTGACAAAATTAATGAAGTTGTAATTGATGACATTATTGAGGTCGCCGATGGGTGCCCAAGACAGGCACTTGTTATTCTTGATCAAGTGATCGATATGGAACCTGCACGGCAACGGCGAGCAGTGAAAGATTATATAACAAATGAAGCCAAAACAATTGAACTATGCAGAGCTTTATTAAAAGGGGCAAACTGGCCCAATATACAACCTATATTAAAAGATTTAACAGACGATCCTGAGAAGGTACGTAAGGCAGTTATAGGATATATGAGCGTTGTGGCATTAAATCAAAAAAATCCTCAAACTGTATATAATGCAGGTATGATATATAAACATTTTTCAAAAGCATTTTATGATACTGGTAAAGCAGGGCTAACTTTTGCTTGTTGGGCAGCGGTTGAAAATCAAGATTTAAATATTTAAGAAAGTATTAGTAAAGCTTATAATATAATAAAGGGATAAAAAATGATAAAAATATTAAAAAATAAAGAAATCAAAAAACAGAAGCCTGGATTAAAATTAATGCCAAATCATTATCATTATATATCTAAGGCTGGGCGTGTTTGGAATTCTAAAATGTATGGTACTGCATACTGGCACGGAGATTGGTATAAAGAAAAAGAAAAGCAAAAAAAGCAGTAAAAGCCTGGGATAAAAATTATCCGTTAATTGAAATTGAAATAGAACCAATAAAAAAGGAAAAATAAATGAATTATAATGCCGATACAGATGTTGCAATCGATCCAGAAGATTTATTAGAAGAGTGGCTTCAGTTACCAAGCCTTTTTTATCAATATGGGCAAGCGGTAGCAGAGGCAGAAAAGAAAGCAAAAGATGCCTGGGAAGTTACAAAAGAATTAAAAGCTCGATTAAAAAAAGATAGTGGCGGTAAGAATGCTGATGAAAGAGAGGCTTATTTTAGAGGCAGCAAAGAATACAGTAAAGCAAAAACAGCACAAAATCAAGCCGAGTATGAACGTGATCTTGCTCAAAGCGCCTTGACTGCTTTATACAGAAAAGAAAAAAGTATTGATGGTGCTGTGCGATTAGCGCAGATGCAATGGTGGTTAGGGCCAGCAGAAGCCGTTAAAATTATTGGCGGTAAACGAATAAGTGAATATGTAAAAGAAGAAGAAAAGAATAACGCTATTAATAGTCGCAGAAGTAAAAGGGCAAGAAAATGATACTATGGATAATAGAAGGATTTGGGTGGGCTTGTTTGGGTGCAGCAGGTGCATTAATAATAACATTTATAGTCTTTAAATTTACACAAATAATTTCAGCAGCCTGGGAATCAGGCAAAGAAAAAGCAAGAAGGAGATAAAAGTTATGGTAAACGATGTAAGAAGAGCAAGAGGCAGGCATAGCAGAGAAAACAGAGATAAGTTTGGTGGTGGGGGGGCAAGAAGCTATATTGTCGAAATCCCTGGTGTTGAAGCAGAGGATTGGTATAGTGTAAAGCGCCCCCAAAAAAACGAAATTGATATTATTGAATTTAAAATCACACAAGATTGGTATCCTAAATTAAGATGTCGCACTGGTGGCACTTGTGGTGATTTAGGATTGGTCCCCGGCGAGCTTGATTATAAGCTTGAAGTACCTGCTCATCAAGGAGTTGGACCTTTAAAGAAAAATCATGTCTGCCCCTATGATGCTTTTGGAGATCCTTGTCCCATTTGTGAAGATAAATTTGCATTATTAGAAGCAAATAATAATGTCTGGAATCGTGATACTATGCAGCATTTATTAGCATCTTGGAGATGTTTTTATAATATTTATGATTATGCTGAAAGCCGTTTTCGTCCTTGGCAAGTTGCGTATAATACCTGGGAAAAGAAAATGCAAGAAGCTTTGGATGCATATAAAGAAGAAACAGGCAACGAAATTTTTCCTTGGGCCTGGGATGAAGGCTGGGGCATGGAGTTTTTAGCGACTAAAAAGAACATGGGTGGTGGCAATTCGTATAACGAACCTCAACTACCTACTTTTTTTCAAAGAGATCCTTACACAATGGATGATGTTGAAGGGCTGTGGAGTTTTGATAAGTATTTAAAACTAAGTACTTATGAAGAAATTGCTGCTGATTATCATGGGCAGAACAAAGTTGAAACTTTAGCTACAAGCTATGCAGATCAAAAACCAGATAAACCAACTACCAGAACTCGTAGCCGATCAAGAATGGAAACAGAACTTGAGCCAGAAGAGCCTACAACTCGCATAAGGCAACCTGCTAAAAAAGATGCGCCCTGGGACGCAGATGCTTGTTCATATGGGCATGTTTATGGTAAGGATTTAAATCAGACGCCTGATTGCCAAAGCTGCACAGAAGAGGAATTTGAAAAGTGCTTGGCAATTAAAGAAGGAAAAAATCAACCTAAAGAAGAATCAACAAACCGTAAAAGGCAAACTACAAAAACAGAAGAACCAAAAACCACTACTCGTAGAAGGCGAGGGAATTAAAATTATTAAAAGGAGATTAAAATTATGTCTAAGCTTCATGAATTATTAGCAGTCGAAGGGGATCTTGCTGGAACATATAACAAAATTTTGGCAGAAACAAAAGTAAATTTCACTAAACATTCAGATCGTTATTTTGGCCAGCATCAACGAATTGAAAATCTTGACGAAAATGCTCCTAAAGAATCCGATACACATAAAGAAATGGATGATACTGTGCCATCTAAATTACAATATACGGCAGAACATATTATACGTTATTTAGATGTTGTTCTTGAAAAAGAAACCACAAACCAAGCGGCAAAGGCCGATTTAATAGTTGATGGCATTACTATTGCAAATAATCTTCCGGCAACTTTTCTTCTTGGGCTTGAATCTAAATTAAAGAAAATTAGAGACGATGTGTATGCTACAATTCCAACACTTCAGCCAGGAGTAAAATGGGAGAAAGACCCATCAATGGGAGACGATGTCTATAAAAGAACATTCTCTGATGAAAAATGGCGTACTAAAAAAGTAATGAAAAATCATGTTAAGGCTGAAGCAACAGATAAACATCCTGCGCAGGTCGAAATATATACTGAGGATGAAAAAGTTGCAAAAATTATAACTGATACATGGTGTGGTATGCTTTCGCCGGCAGAAAAATCATCTATCCTTAGTAGGTGTGATAAGCTTATTCAGGCAGTGAAAAAAGCACGTCAACAAGCTAATTCTGTCGAAGTTATTAATAGAATGGTTGGAAAACAAATTTTTGATTATATCAATAATAATGAATAATTTTTGGGGCAGCTTTATTATTAGCTTTATCATAATGTCAAAGATAAACTTAGCTTATTGACCCAATAGCTTTAGTCAATGTTCTTTATCAATTAGTTAGTATTTAATTCAAAATATATCTGTGCGCAGGTTCGAATCCTGCCCCGGACGCCATAAAAAAATATTCTATGTCCGGGTAGCTCAGTGGAAGAGCAAGATTTATTAGCGAGAAATTAAATATTTAATGAAAGAAAGAAACAAGACCCAGCATATGGTCCAGTCTGGAAGGGCACATGTCTGAAACATGGAACTCAGGTTCAAATCCTGATATGCAAACAATCGAGAGATGCGGGAAGGCGATCTCGCATCTCTCAACTTTTAAAGGGAATTAATTAATGACAGAAAAAAGACGAAGAAGGGCGAATAAAGAAAAGCCAATACATGAGCAGTTTAGCGATTCAGCAAAAGAAAAAAGACAGCCTCGTAAAATTGATACCGATCAATTAATCCCTACTGGAATCACTTTATTAAATTGCTGTTTAAGTGATAATGCATTTGGTGGTTTTCAGAAGGGCAAAATTGCAACCGTCCCTGGCCCAAGCCAAAGCGGCAAATCTATTGTTGCTTGCACTACTTTTGCTGCTTGTGCTCATAATAAAGATTTTGACCAATATGATCTTATTTATGACGATATTGAAGAAGCTAAAGAATTTGATATGGGCTATTTATTTGGGCAAAAAACAAATGATAGAGTTATCGCTCCTAAATATAACAAAAACAATGAACCTATTTATAGCAATACGGTGCAGGATTTAGAAAGCAATATATTGCATCGTTGTGAACAAGGTAGTTGTAAGCCATTTGTTTATATTGCCGATACTTTAGACGCCTTAACAGAGGAAGAAGAAGTTGTAAAAGAATATCAAAATGCAATATTAAGGGCTAAAGATGAATATGCCATTAAAGATATTAAAGAAGCATTTGCAGGTAATAAAGCCTACATTTTAGGCCGTATGTTAAGGAATATAAAAGGGCTTCTTAAAAAGACCAATAGCACTTTAATTATGGTTCAGCAAGAACGAACAAAAATGGGTGCCACTGGATGGCAAAAACAATATACAACTTCTGGCGGGAAGGCTCCTTATTATTATTCAACCCATCAAGTAAGATTGGTAAATGCCGGAGAAATAAAAGATTCTGGTATAGTAATTGGAAACAAATTAAAAGCAAGTGTTGTTAAAAATAAACTAAATGGCAAAAAAAGAGATTGTGAATTTTGTGTATATAATGATCTCGGAGTTGACGATGTGGCAAGTTGCGTTGACTTTCTTTGTAAAAATAAGTATTGGGAAATTATTGCTGGTCACCCCAATACTTATAATGCTAAAGAAATTGATTTTCAAGGAAGCAAAATAAAATTAATTGAACATATAGAAACAAATGCACTTGAAAAACAAATGCAAAAGGCTGTGAATGCAGCTTGGAATTTAAGAGAAGAAAAAGCTTTATTAAACAGAAGTAGGAGATTTTAAATGCAACTATTTATGGGAATTGACCCAGGAGCAAAAGGGGCTGTTGCAGTTATAGATAAAAGCAACTGCATTATAAGTGGTTTTGATTGGCCCGGGGATGAGATTCAAACAGCTTCAAAAATTAAAGGTTTTTTAGACGATCATACAGTTATTGACCCAATAAAAGAAAGCCAATCTTTCCAACTTTATGCAGCTCTTGAATATGTACATGCTATGCCCAAACAAGGTGTTACGAGTATGTTTAAATTTGGAACCAATTATGGTATTTGGCGTGGAATATTAGCAGCATTTGAAATACCATTTTTTACTGTTCGCCCCCAACAATGGCAAAAAGGAATTGTTAAAAAAGCAGAAGGTAAAGATGCATCTGTTACCGCAGCAGCACAAATATTTCCTGCCGCTGAATTATATGGGCCTCGGGGCGGTATTAAAGACGGAAGAGCAGATGCCTTACTAATTGCTTTATGGTGTAAAAAGGAGGTTTTGGGGAAATGATGCCTTATTATGAAAACATAAGAATGTTGCCATTTGTAACAGGGACATCTGTTTATGGTCCTTTTACTGATAAATCAGATATTGATATCGTTATGACATATTATGATGCAGATAGGCTTAAAGAGCAGCTTATGAAAGCAAGCTTTGAAATTAGAGAGCCAAATAAAATAATTAATCCTGTTTACGAAGGATTTGAATTTAATATTGCTTGTAGATCGTTTAATGTCATTTGTGTTGAAAACGAAAAAGAATATATGGCATGGCGATATGCAACCAATCAAATGTTATATGAAAATGAAATCAAAGATCGTAAAAAACGAATAAAACTTTTTACATCATATAAGGAGCAATATTTAAATGAATCCTAAAATTATAATGCCTTGGGGCAAATTCAAAGGTTCTTATTTACATTCTTGCCCAAGTAGTTATTTAAGGTATTTGGCTGAGAATTGTGATTGGGACACAAGAATACAAGAAGCAGCAGATGAGGAATGGCAATGGCGAGAACGATATAATGAGCATAAGGAATAATATGAAATTAATCACAACAAAAGAAGCAAGAGAAGAAATCAAAGATACATTTGGAGTTGATATATCTTTGCCCACTATGATTAATTGGATTAAAAAATATGGGCTTGGGCAAAAGATGGCAGGCCGTTGGTATTGTGATAATGAAAAGTTTAAAGCGTTTATAGAAGAAAATTTATTTATGGGGAGCAATGATTAATTCAATACAAATAGAAAATTTTCTTAGCCATAAAGATACCTATATTCAATTACATTCTGGAGTGAATGTATTCCTTGGCGAAAGCGATGTTGGCAAAAGTGCTATCTTTAGAGCCATTAATAAAATAATATCTAATCGTCCTATGGGTACTGATTTTATTAGGTGGGGGCAAGATAATTGCACCATTGGGCTTGATTTATCAGATAATACTTTAATTGAATGGATATATGAAGATAAAAAAGCCAAATATGTATTATCTCAAAAAGAAGAAACAATAGTGTTTAATGCATTTGGTAAAAAAGTGCCAGAAGAAATTTCAATTGCTCTTAATATCGAAGAGATTAATTTCCAGCACCAACTTACAAATGCTTTTTTATTTCAATCATCGCCTGGGGAAGTAGCTCGTTATCTAAATCAAATCGTTAACCTTGATGTAATCGATACCGCCCTTTACAATATTAATCATAGATTAAAAAGTGAACAAAATTTATTAGCCAACAGAAATGCAGATGCTAAACGAATTAAAGAAGATTTAGAGCAGTATGATTGGCTGGATGAAGCAGAACGAAAATTAAATACAGCATCTAAATTAGAAGGCGATTTAAACAGCCTTAAAACGTCTTTATCAGGGCTTAATAGTTTAATAAATAGCATAACAGCCATAAAGGAAAGATCGTTTAAATATGAGCAGATAACAGCGTTTGAAGGACAAATTAATAACTTAATCGACCTTGATAAGAAGATTGATAATTTATTTGATCAATATGACGATTTAAAAGCCTTTATTGATGATATTGAAAAATTAAATAAGATTATAAAAAATTCTACTGAAATTATTGCTGCCGAACCAATGTTAATAAAAATTGGCGAAATCGATAACGAATTAGAAGGATTAATAGAAATAGAAAGAGATTTAAATTATTCAATGAATAATTTATTAGCACATGAGCAAAAGATTAAAAGACTAAAAAAACAAAAAAAAGATTTAGAAAATAAATTTAATAAATTAATGCCAGAGGTTTGTCCGTTATGCGAACAAGAAATAAAAAAATAAAAAACATAGATGCAATTTTAACGGCCGATTGGCATATAAGAGCCACTGCCCCTGAATGCAGATTAGATGATTTCTTATCTGCTATGTGGAGAAAAGTGGAAGCTGTTTTTGATTTAGCAAAAACTCATAATTGCCCTATACTTATTGCTGGCGACATAGGCCATCGCCATCAATGGCCTAATTGGTTAATTGAGAAATTCATACGCCTTATTAATAGATATGGGGCAACTATTTATGCTATACCAGGGCAACATGATTTACCCCAACATAATTTAGCATTAAAACAAAAAAGCGCTTACGGTATATTGGTTGAAGGGAACCATATTATAGAAGACATTAAAATAATAATCCATCTTGGGCGAAAGATAGATAGTTTCCCTTTTGGCATAGGATTAAGGCATAGCGAGAAAAAAGAACCTTATATTGCAATGACGCATCAAATGGTTATAGAAGGCAAACCAGATTGGCCGGGGCAACAGGCTTATTCTGCCGCTGGGTTATTAAAAAAATATCCTGAATATAAATTAATTTTATCAGGAGACAATCATAAAGCATTTACTGTTAAATATAAAAACCGATTACTTGTTAATCCTGGAAGTCTGACGAGAACAACTGCTATACAAGCCGATCATAAACCACGGGTTTATTTATGGGATAGTAATGCAAATGAGGTTGAAGCGGTTTATTTACCTATTGATAAAGATGCGATTGATAAAAGTCATATTGATGGTTATCTTGCTCCACAGCAACAAGATAAAAGGGTTTCGGCCTATGTGGATCGTTTAGATCAAAGCTATGAGCTAAGTCTTAGTTTTGAAAATAATCTTGAAGCCCATATGCAAACCAATAATACAGAAACTTCGGTTGTCGGTAGGGTATGGCAGGCGGTTGAAAAGACAACATAAAAGGAGCAAAAATTATGAATGGTGACACATTAGAATTAATGAAAATGAAAAAACAAATTGAAAGCGCAAAGACCGAACTTGCACAAGCAGAAGGTGAAATGAAAAGCGTTCTTCGGCATATGGAAGATAAGTTTGGTTGTAAAAATAAAAAAGAAGCAGAACGAGAATTAAAAGCAATCGATAAACAGATTAGCAAAAAAGAAGATGAATTTTTAGAAGCAATGGATGATGTTAAAAATAATTTTCCTTGGAAGGATTAAATGAACATAGAAGGTTATAAAACAATATTATCTGAAAAAAGAGGGCAGCAAAAACAGCTTTTAAAAGATTTTGATAATACCACTAAAGATATTAAGCAGTATAAACAAAACGTAAAATACACAGAGCAGGCAAGAGCTATTATACAGCTTGTCGCCCAAGAGACACAGCAGCAATTAGAATTTCATATATCAGAACTTGTTACTTTAGCGCTTGCTGGTGTATTTGAAAGACCCTATGAATTTAAAGTAGAATTTACTCAAAGAAGAAATCGTACTGAATGTGATATGTATTTTATTAGAAATGGACAACGGGTTGATCCTACTATTGCAAGTGGGGGTGGGCCGCTAAACATAGCTTCTTTTGCTTTGCAAACCTCTATATGGTCATTAAAGAAAACAAGACCTGTATTATTCCTTGACGAGCCTTTTCGTTTTCTTAGCCGTGGGTTGCAAGATAAAGCAGTAACAATATTAAAACAGATAAGCGAAAAACTTAATCTTCAAATGCTTATGATTACCCATAGCCCCGATTTAGCAGAAGGAGCAAATAGAAAATTTAATATATCTATTGCTGGTGGGATTTCAAAAGTAGAACAAGAAGGAATTAAAAGAAGAAGAAGAAAATAAAAGCCAGGCCCCATCTAAAAAGGCCAAAAGGAGAAAAACACCTTTAAAGACAAAGCCTGGCTAACTGTTATTTCCCTCTTACACCTACGTAAAGAGCCAAAGCAGTACTGACACTTGTTATGATTTTCGCTGCTGGCTCTGATATATCTTGGCATACCATCGCCCCGACAGCTATCCCAATTAAACCAAGCACAGCAATACTTCTATCAATTTTAAATAAAATATATTGCTTAATAGAAAATTTATTATCGTTTCCTTCCATTTTATACTCCTATGTGATAGAGCTTAAATCAAAATCAGTTCTATCAAATTCACCATGTTTAGGATGAACAAACCAAGCAGGCTGAGTTGGCAATGCATGTCTTCCTTCGCCATGGTCATAAGCACTTGTGCCTTGTACAGAACCAGATAACCAAAACCAAGGATGAACTAATGGCGTATGATAATGCCCAGCCACAATTCTATCAAACTTACCGCTATTTGTCATCATACGCTTAATTGATTCTCTGCCTACTTTTCTCTCTAATCCATACCAAGGGAACCCAGCCCAACCCCTTACCTTATGCCCATGAGTTATAAGATAACGACGCGCGCCAACATTAATTACTTTTTGGAGTTGTGGATATAAATTAAATACTACATTTTTATGATCTTTTAACCTTTCTTTTGCAATATACCCAACTAAATAATTGAGAGAATTAAGTCCTGCTTCGCTTGCCTGAGGGATCTTTGTTAGTCTTGAATGATTGTCTTCACAAATAAATTCAACTGTAACTTTTTCAAAATAAGGGGCTTCTAATGCTATTTGATCAGATAAAAGTATTGCTGCTTCTACTACTTGAACTGGTGCAGGAAAAGCATTTGTAATAGAAAGCTCCTTATGAATATCCCCACTAATCATATCTCCTGTTACTATATGGCATAATTCATTGCAAATATAATTTGAACGATGCAACTCTACCCATTCAATCATTTGTTCTGTAAAGAATATAGATCTCTTTCTACATATTTCAGGAGAAAATTTATTAAACCCTTCAATTTCATCAGGTTCTTGTATAGCCCCCATATGAGAATCTGAGGATTGACAGACTGCTATAATAGGGTGGCTAACTTTCTTTGTTTTCTTTACAGGAGTATATACAATATCACATTGCTCTCTTATATCAAGATGTTCTGTCACATCAGCAAAAAAGGTCTTTAATTTACCATATTTGCTTTTAAGAGTATTAATGCGCTTATTTAAATCTTTGACCCGCTGTCGAAGATCAACTATTTCTTCATCAGGATCAATTTCACTTTTTAATTTATCTATTGTTTCGGTTTTCATATTTTATAATACTCCATCCCATTGCTTTAAAGCATCAATTGTTTTTTTATTTCCCCATACCAGTTTTCTATTTGGCAGCCGTGCTTTAAAATCATCAAATTGTGAATCATTTGCATGGTCTTGCCATCGCTGTTTTGAAATACCAAGATCACGTCTAAAGTTTTCATCATATGCGACTTCATCAGGCGGAAGGCCTGCAATTCCATCTTTAATAATTTTCTTAGCATCTAATCGTTCTTGTTGAATAAGTGTTTTGACATCTACGGTCTTAATACAACTGTTGATTTTCTTAATCACTTTTTTTGTTGTCATTTTGTACCTCACAATCTTTCATTTTACTTCTTTATATACCTTAGGGTGATCGCAACGTTTTAAATAATCGCAATGATATAAGCATCTATCATCTTTTTTAGATGTAGCAAGGTATAGCTTACACCCCTTTTGATCTTTTGCTTTATCGTGAGTACAGTGATAAATCTGCCCATCAAATGTAGCACATGTTTCTGACATTTTAGCAAACCATGAAAGCTGTTAAATGTTGATATGGTTGCTCCCAGTCAATTTAATAATTTCGCAATCAGTAACTTGATTCCATTTAAATCTATGTTCTAATTTTAAAAATAATTTACCATCATCGCAATTTTTTAATTTATCACAATTTTTACAAGTATTGACTATTAAATCCCATGAAGCTTTTCTTCCTGGGCACATAGTAAACCTACCCTTCTTTATTTTTTTGAAGTATTTCGATAGGGTTAATTATTATAAATGGTGGATCTTTTGTGTCTTGCCCTTGATCGCCATTATTTTTACTTTTAACGCCTTTTTTGCCAGTGGCTAAAAACCGGCCACCTTTGCCGGATTGTTTTTGTTTTTCAAATAATTTTTTATGAAGTTCTCTGTCATAAGGTATTTTATAAGATCGTGGTTGAACGCTTCCGGTATAAGTAAACATTTGGGAGGGCTGAAGCATGTTCATAAGATCTTGTTCAAGTTGCGGTTTTTCGTTTAGCCAGAACCACATACCGCCTTCATGATTATCATTTGGTTCAATAATCCTAACCGATATTATTTTTGCATTTGCAGGAAGATCTGCTTCTAAGGGCCAACCCATTATATTATTCTGAGAGAAATGAATAATAAGTACATAATACACAAGTATAAATATACCAAGACATTTATATACGTAATACCCTTTAGTTGCTATTATGCTCCAGCCTAAAAAAATAGCAAGCAAAACATAACCAATAACTATTCCCGTTGAAAAATCAAACATTATTCCGATCTCCCTACCGATACAAGCTGTTTATAAGTATCATCAAAACCAACAATCTTGCCTGCATTGGTCATTTCAAATCTTGATACAGTAACCTCATCCCATTGATCTTCTAAAATAATGTCCTTCATTATTATTGTTTTAACAAATGGATTTAATTTTTCCATTTTTATATTAACAATGGTTGGTGTTTTATTTTGATTTCTTCTATATAAATGGACATTTAAAATCCACTCTCCTGGTATAACCCCTCGTATAGTCATAATCTCTTGGTTATATGGATATTTAAGCAAAGTTCCATCTGGCAAATAAATTGTATCATTTGCAGAGCCTAAATCATCACGGTCAAGATGCATCATAGCTCTTTGCTTATTTCTAAAAAAAGCAACATTTTGTAATGGATCTTGCAGCCATGTATCGACATCATTAGAATCATTAAGTGGCCAGGTTACAGTAATTACAAATTCAGCTTTAGTAGTAATTGACTTTGCTTTTTCTTCTTGAATATTAACCATTGCTATAACCCAAAAAACAAAAAATATTAATAGCATGTTAAAGAGTAAATCAAGAAGAGGGGTAGATTCATCCCTTCTTTTATTTTTTGTATTCATAATTAAATACCTGAACTTTTAAAAGTAAACTGCCAGCAAGACCGGCCGCAGTAGTAACAAGAGCGGTGGACATTCCGTGAAACATATCGGAAAAAATACATTTCATTGCTTGCACATCCCCTGTACTTTCAAAAGGAGATACTTTTAACATCCATATAAAACCAATTACTGTGCCGAACATCCCAAGCATAGGCATTAAACGCGAAAAGAATTTGGCTATACCAATACCGCCTTTGCCTCTTTTTGTTTTTAATCCAATTAAAGCAGACCCATAAACAAAAAGAGCAAATATAATAAAAGTAATTTTGGTAAAATCAGCCTTGTAAACATAATCAATGCCACCATTGTATCCAAAGAAAAACAAACCAAGGCCGCATAAACATATTAACAGCCACCATTGTAAAAATCGTCTTTTCATCTTATTTATTCCTTTTTAAAATAAAATAAGCAATATTGCAACATAATGAGATTAATATCCAAATTGACATCTCATAAGAAATACTTCCAAGATCCCCTAATATTACTCTTCCTATAGAGTCGCCGGTATTTACAATTGCAAAAGATAAAAATAGAAAACCAATCCAACATAATAAAAAATTTAATATTTTATTCATTTTATCTCCTTTAACATACCCCATTCAATAGCATCTTGAGTCCAAAAATAGGTAGTGTCTTTCATTTTTTCAGTCCACTGATTTCGCATTAAATTAGAATTTTTACACAAAATATCAACATATCTATCTGTCAATAATTCAAACATTGCCTTCATACTTTGAACATCACTGAAATCCATTTTTGAAGAAACGCTACTTGAATCATATGATAATTCATGAACCATAAAAAGTGTGTTAGGTTCTGCTTGCCTGTTTTCTATTGACAAAAATATCATCATTGCGGCGCTTGCGACAATTCCTGATGCTTGTAATTCAACTTCATATTTATTCTGAAGAGAAGAAAGCATATCCCCAATAGCAAAGCCGCTTTTTGCTACCCCACCGTAACAATCAAGATAAATAATATATTTATTTACATCGGGATAATTCTCTCGAATAAGTTGTATATCTGACCATAATTTTATCTCATCACTGCCATCAAGAATTTTAATAATCTGAACATAAACAGTATTATTAATTACTTTAGTAATAGACGATAGTTCTGGTTGATCATATGGCACTTCCATTGTTTTTTGAATAACATCTTGTGCATAAGCGTTTGGACAACCCGCAAATAATACAAGAATCCATCCAAGTAAAAAACCTATAATAAAAGCAATTAAAAATCTATTAAGCCTTTCCATTTTTTCTCCTTTTTAATCCTTTGCATAACGGCCATATACCTTATAACCGTCATGATCTTTTAGCCAGCGATTAACTTGGTCTGGCGCTGGTGATTGTAAATTATACCGAGAATCCACCAGTTTCAAAAAACTACCATAATCAGAGCAGATTCGTGTAAATGGATTATTTATTGTTTTCCCTAATCCTACTAACTGCCCTATGATTGCAATCCAATCATAACGGGTAGTATAAGCAGGTCTTTTAAGCCACCAATCTATTTTAGCTTTTATTTTATGGCGTTCATAATCATTCCAATTAGGATTATGCCATAACTTTAATTCATGGCTTTTAAGATACTTCTTAACAGGTACTTCATGATAAATCCAATCCTGGCTTGCAAAGAAGCCTGGTTTATGCATCCACATAAAATGATTGTATCTTGATTTTCTACGGATATTAATAAGAGTAGCAATCACCGAACGATGATTATATGACAAAACAGCTAAAGGAAGGTGCTTTTGAGGAATATTTAAAATTTGTTCTTTAGTTAAAAAGCCATTATCATAATTTTTTAATTCCATTTCTCTTGTCCTCTTTGTATTGCAAAAAGGAAGATTCAATACTTGAAATTTGTGATTTTAAATTACTTACATCCCTTGTAATTAAATCTAATTTATTAAAAACAATATTCTGGCCATTTTTAATTTCATCTATTTTTTTACACATACGATCACTACAAGTTATTCTCATTTCTTTACAATGCTCTTTAAAATCTTCCTTTTTGACATAATTATTTTTTGTATGATAGCCAAGCACTGCGGTAAAAAAACCAACCACAGACGAAAATGCTATCGCGATAATGCTATATAATGTAAAATTTGATTGAGGCATATTTTCTTAATCACCCCTTCCTATATATATTATAAGCCTAACTGCCACTTTTTTAAATTTTTTTATCTTTCGCCAACATCTTTTACATTATAAACAATATAAAATGTCATTACTTCGCCAGTACTATTCGTCGTAACATCCATTTGCACAGTATATTGTTTATTATTAGTCCCGCCGCCTTTTATCCAAGGCTTAACCACTGTATTAGTATTGGTATGCTTTAAAGCATCAAGAACGGTTGCGGTAACATCAGTTCCTAATTCATCAAAAGCACTATAAGTGACTGAGGCAATTGTATCTGTGCTTAACCAAGCGGATAGATCAAAAGTAGGCTGTACTTCTGCCGTTGATGAAAGTGTATGCTCAATTCTACCAACTAATTCTACGTATGTACTCATAATCTCACCTCTCTATCAGGCGGCGTAATCATTGCTCGACCATTAGGCCATACCCATAGCCTATATTTATTTGTTACTATGCAATTTAAATATCTTCTTAATTCAAAACCTTCTCTCATTTTTACAAAACCGCGACCAAAACGCTTTATAAACCGTTCGCCTTTATCAATATCAATTATGCAATCATGTCGGGGAAGGGCTGAAATTTTAGGAATAAGGGACGCTCTAACTACTTTATCAAGTTCTTTAATATCCTTCCATTTGCATTCATTTTTTCCATCCGCTGACCATTGTTTGCAAATAGTGCCATCAGATAATTCAAGTTCCCAATAATAAAGATCGTTAATTTTCATTTTTTGCCTCTTCTTCTTTTGTCATTTTCAATATTGCCTCATGGTCTTTGCGGTAAATAATTCTTTCTGTCAAATGTCCAACATTTACATTCGGAACACATACAGTTTCTATCTCTATTATATTACAACGATGAAAAAATGATAAATCCTCTCCTAATGTATTACCGTCTTCCATTTGTATAATATTAAAAGGCCTATCATAATATTCATAAATTTTATCTATCACCTTATAAGGAATAAAAAGAAAAGCACAACCAACCGCAGCACACTTGAAAGGGTAAAAAGGCATGTTTTCTAACTTGCAACCTGTAAAAATATACTCTGTTTCCGTTCTATCTTCTGCAAAAGCAACTGGCTGAAATGGTGGCCTACGCATGAAGCAAAGACCACCAGTTAAATAATCATCACTGGCAGCTTCACAAACCTTTTTAAAATCATCAGCAGTAAAAATCATATCAGAATCAATAAACATTATATTCATTTCTTCTTCATATGCCTGTTTTAGTAGTTTATTTCTTTGGCTACTTAAAATAGTACCATTATTATAATTTACATCAACAGTCCATTTATTAGTTATTAGATAATGAATTACTTTTTGAAGGCTGATTGTAAATTTTGGTGATAAATTTCTATTGACCGGGATACCGATCATTAATCTTTTTTCCATTATAAATATGCTCCCGTATAGTATAGCATTAGTTTAAAAAGATCTCTTGATATATGTTAAATAAGGCTGCTTATAAGCGATTTTATAAGCAGCCCGTTAAACATAATTAATCAAGTTTCATCGTAACTGAAGGTAAGCGTCTCTGCCGTCAATGTCCCAGGGCTTGCAGTGCTTGCCACGGTCATTTGAAGTCTAAGAATAGACCCCCAATACCCTGTTCCTTCACCTGCGGTCCAAGTAGCATCCCAAGAATTCATATCAACCGGAGCACCAGATGTTTTAGTAAAAATATCTGTCCCGCTGATATCGGCATCTGTATTTGCAGCAAAATTTTCTTGTACGTCATACTGAACGCCAACCCCTGTACCAAAACCACTTGTCCCATCGCTATAAGCCTCCAGATTACTAAAGTCAGTATCTGGAGCAGATGAAACATAACCTCTTAACTGTTTGGTATACGAATAATCAGTCCCAGCCCCAGGAATTTGAAGCCGGTTAGTAGCATCAACCGTAGTTTCATCTGCTGATTTAAACCGTACGGTATCAGATGTTTTATCATCCCCTGTGTCAGTATCCGTATACTCGTGAATTTGAAGTACTCCTGCCATTTTTCTATCTCCTTAAAAGTATCGCTCTTTTCCTAACTCTGAATCTGATAAATGAATCGTGATTTCGTTGATGTTGTTATAAATTGCGCTTTTTCAGACATTGTTATAAACTGTGTAAATGGTACAGTCTGATAAAGTACAGAATAAATAACAGCATCAATTAATGTGGTTGAAGTTACCTCGCCGTTTAACAAAGCATTAATGTCAATTTGCCTGCTAAGGGTGCCTCTTAAAATAGAGTCAACCATCGAAGTCTTTAATACATTTTGATAGATTGAGGCATCAAGAGTTGCTATTGCCGTTTGTCCTTGTTTGCTTAACTGACCTTCCAGGTAAGTTATAGCGCCACCAAAATTATATAAAATAGAATCTAAATTTGTGCTTGCTTGTTGTAAATAAATTAGTCCTGCATCTATATTTGTTAAACCTGTTTGAGCCTTGGTAATTAAAGCATCTGCATAAATATTTGAAACAACCTGTTTTTGTAATAAAGCATCAATTAAAGTTATATCTTCATTAGATCGGCTAAGTAAAGAATCAATATTTAAAGTAACCAATATGCCGCTTTCTTGAATAACGGAATCAATTACAGTATTCGCCGTCCCTACGCCAAGTAAATAAAGAATAGCATCTAAGGATGTTTGAGCAGTTACATTTAATTGTTTTAATAAGGCATCTAAAGAAGTCGTTTTTGTTAAGCCTGCTTGCTGCAATAAAGAGTCGATAGAAGCTGTAGAATCTAATCCTGTTTGTTGTAATAAAGCATCAACTGAAGCCGTTACCGTTTCTTGCCCTAATGTATATAAAATGGCATCAAGTGAGCTATCAGCAGTTAACCCCGTTGCATTTAAAATAGAATCAATGCTCGCTGTTTTTAGATTTTGTGCTTGTAAAAATGAATCAAGGCTTGTTGTCTTTGTTAACCCTATTGATAAAATTAATGCGTCTAAAACAGTAGTAACCGCTCCTGACCCTAATTCATATAAAATAGCATCAATATTAAGATTGCTACTTTTAAGTTCTTTTAAAAGTGCATCAATAACAGTTTGGCTTACCCCAACTTTATTTAATAAAGAATCTAAGGAAGTTGTTTTTATTAGATTTGCTTCTTGTAATAAAGAATCAATTGATAACGATGTTTCTGTCCCTATTTGTTTTAACAAGCCATCAATAACAGTTTGGCTTACTCCGGCTTTATTTAATAAAGAATCAAGGTTAGTTAATTGCGTTATTTGTTTAAGTAATAAAGAATCAACTGATAACGATGTTTCTATCCCTATTTGCTTTAATAACCCATCAATAGATAAATCTTCTGTATAAGATGCCCATAATTCTGCATCCATATTTGTTTGTATCGTTTTTAGTGCAGTAAAAATACTATCAATTGATAAATTAACCGATGCTGTTTTTTGCAATAAAGAATCAATTGAAAAATTATTCGAAAGTGTTGCTTGTATTAAGGAATCAAGGCTTAAGGTAGATGTGCCACCGACAGCCCCTGCAACAATCTCAAACGCCCCAGCATCATAGTTAGTATTTTGAGGTCTTGAAGTTCCGACGATGTCAGTTGACGCTGTTAACCCTGCGCCTGTGCCAGTAGAGGTGTAATCCTGGGCATTGTTTTTAGAGTTTCCCAGGTCTTGCAATCTCAGATCATAAGGGCTTGAGGAAATGTCTTCAAATACAACATAGTTTCCTGTACCTGAATCACTATCGACTGCAGTTCTTGACGCAGCACAATTAACAGCGCTGCCGTCACGAGATGCGATAGAGTTGTCTGAGTCTATACTTTCGTGGATGTCCCAGTTTTGGGTGCCGGAGACACCTCTTCGGTTATAATCATCAGAATCTTGAGTATCATTTTCAAGAAACACACATAAAAGACAATTTATATTATATGTAGTACCTGCATCTCCAAGAATACTTATTCCTCCACCATCATCCTCACCACTATACCTCCCGCAATTCCAAGCAGTACAACTATTTAGGTTCCAAGTCTGGATATGTGTTCCGCTGTAAACCTGCGGATGAAAACCAGCCCTGCCAAAACCATAGGATATACAATTTGTTAGATTAATGGTGCAATCAATTATTCCAGCATACCAACCATCTTGATCTGATGTATTCGTGTCCGTCCAAGTGATACAATCTGTTCCGGTAAGCGTTCCGTCATCGTCTGCCATACGGACACATTCATCACTATTGCCCGTGCCAGATTGTAAAATTTGCAAACCATCTAACGTAACACCATCGGCATTTACTTGTATGCAATGATCACCAGACGAGTCCCGCCTCAGTCTGTGAGGGCCGCCAGACCCATCTTGATAATATCCAGAGTGCCTTGCATCTCCAACGGCTGTAATAGTTAGATTAGCATCTGAAATGTCAAAGGTTGTGGTGTCGTCATTATCCCAGGTATCGATTATTTCAATCGTATCATTGGCACTTGCCGCAGCATTTGCGGCACTTAACGTGGCATAATAACTACCGCCACCACCTTCTTTTACCTGGAGTGTTGCCATTATTCAGATAGTTTATCTATTATGTGGTTTAATGCCTGAGTATGCGTGCCGGACCACTCGCCGCCGGAAGCAACTACGCTATCAACAGAAGCCGGATTAAAATAATATCTTCGGACATCTGCTACGTCTGCAAACTTATCATGAAAATCATGGCGGAGTTCCTGCCTGAATAGATCCCACTGACTCTCATACATCAATATCCATTCTGGATCAGTGTCATCATATTCAGAATTGCCTTGTATAGGCTTTGGGATGTCAAGAGTAATTCCAGTAGGGCTCCAATCGTGAATGGAGCACTTATACCAAAGACTGGAAAAATCCGTAAATTGTGGTGAGAGGTAATCAATCATTTCTTGTTTCATTTGAGACTTGTTTTTCTCACTGACAGAAATCACCTCAGGGTCTACTTCTATCGTATAGCGCCAGCCTTTTGCATTTTGCGCATCCAAAGTATGTACAAATTTTATTTGCCAATTAGACAAATAAACGTTCACTTGATTTTTGCTCTTGTCTGTTATTTCTGCCCACACCCAATCAGGCGGTACACACCAATCGCTTTTTAATGTTCCCTTGGCATATACTTCAACTATGTCGCCTTTTTTAAATTTATTCGGGTAGTCCCTTGCCGCTACTTGTAAATATACCGGAGGATCTGCCGGGTATAAATTTGCTGCCATTTTATTTCTCCTCAATAATTATGGTTATTATTCTATCGTTAGCCGAATATTTCTCGGTGGACTCACGGCTGACGGCAAGGTTATAAAAGTAGGGTTTTCGGCACGCTCACACCCTCTATCATTACATGCGTCTACCGTCAACTCCCATTCACCGGAATCAAAGGCGTTGAGATCATATTTAATTGACCCGTCAGTTTCAGCTGATATACTTGACTCATGTTCGGTCCACTCCGTTGTAGGCGGATCTGTTACAGGTCGTTTGTATATTGTGTAAGTATCAACATTGTTTTCAACAGGTGGATCGCACACTAAAAAAGGTGATGCAAACGCCACTCCTGCCATCAAAAAAATCATCAATACTGCTAAAAATACTTTTTTCATTTTATTACCTCTCCTATCTGGGCTAAAAGATCTTCTATCAACACAACAGAAGCTCTTAGTTTATAATAAATATCGTTTTGATCTTTAGCCATTTCTTGCGCTTCTTCAATACACTCTTTGACTTCTTGTAAACTACTTTGCGCCATATAAAGACGATATTGTATTTTTATATTTAGCGTTTGTTCTTCTAATATCGCCGGCGTTAATTGCATTAGTTTATTTTTCCGCCTGACGGTACACCGCCTTGAATTTGATAGATTATTTCTTCCGGCGATGCTCCGATTATCCACGGGCCTATATCAAAAGGATCGCTGCCCTCTGATGTCTCAAACGCACTCGAGCCGTCTGTAACATCTTCAAAATCTGAACCTGTAATCAAAAAAGTTTTTTGGGCAGCGGTATATGACCCAATGTTATACCCCGCTTGATATAATGGGGAATCCATATTTGGAAGTAAATGAGTATCAAAATCTATGTTATTATAGTATCCAGATCCGCTTTGACCATCCCAATCTATAGAAGGTTCTCCAGTCAACTCTGGATCTGTTTCAATTGCGTTAGTCTCAAAATCACTATCATACGATGGCGACCCACCCGTTGTCCAAAAGGCATTGTTTGAAATCTCCCACCCAACTTCCGGAGCAATCCCACCTGGGTCGGTATGATTTGACCCTGTTCTGTCGTACAAGATCGACACATTATTATAAAAATACACAACAGGAAAATCAGTACTTTCGTTATTGATCAGAATATTTGCTTCTCTATTATCTATAAAGAGATTATTATGCACCTTGATCGAATTATACGGATTATTACATTCAACAGAACAATACATTCTAAGTCCGTACTGTCTATTTATACAAATGTTACCGTATACTTCTATGTCGGCTGCGCTGTTATCCCCACCCGTTGCCTCATCATAAATACGGATACATGTTGCCCATCCGTAAGTAAGTGAACTGCTTGCAATTACAAAATTGTGCCTGACAATAGCGTCTAAATAATCATAATCATGCGCTGAGGTATTTATAGCGGTTGAGAAAGTATCACCCACGACATTGTATTCGATTACTGAACTTGGCGCGTTTATTCCTTCGCCTCCACTGTCATATACCAAGTTATATTTAACAGTATTATTTTTACACGAACTGCTCGAACCGCTACCGGAGGCCGTAAGATCTATCATTGCCCCCCATCCGGTCCTTTTTGTGTTCTCATATAGAAGCTGTCCTGAGTGAAAGGTGTTATATTGAACAGTGCTGTTCTCAATACCGTTTGCACCTCTGGGAACTATCCCCGAAGAACCAAAATCATGAATTAACGAGTTGCTAAGTGTAAACGAATCAGCATCATCCCTTAGATATATCGCATGTCCATAAACATCTTTGATTTCCACATTTGATATGCTGCAATTTTCTCGCTGAAACTCAAAAAAACGAGTATAAAAACATGGTGCGCTGGTGCAATTGCTTTCCCCCACTGTGCTAAAATCTGTAACTTCGCCATCAAATATAGGATCATTACCTGTGCCATAAGCGTCTATATTCACTATTGGGTCATTGGTGTCTACTAATAATATGCGCAGCGTGGTTCCGTTTAGTGCTTTTGTGTCGTCAGACCAAGTGTCTCCACGGTCGAAGTACAAGTTGACGGTATCGCCAGAGTTTTTATTGTTTATTTCGGTTCGCGCCTTAGATAAGCTTTTCCAAGGCGTGCTTATAGACCCGTCTCCAGTAGTATCATTACCAGCAGCATTTCCAGCAGCATCATCTGAAAAGTAATAATTATAGGTTGCCGCCCAACCGCTGCTGGCGAAAGCTAAAAATATCAGAATATATGTTAGTTTTTTAATCATCTTTGCTAATCCGATTGATTATTGCTGTTTTAAACTGAGATAAAGTTCTATCCGGCAAACCATGTATTGTTCGTAGTATATTGAACTCATTAACTACGATAGCCGCAAATGCTACCATTACCCTTCTAAATACAGGGTCATTCTGAAAATATAATTTGGCCTTATTAGCCACCTCCTTGTTTTGATCATCTTCTCGCAAAGCCTGAAATGTATCAATTTCTTCTTGGGTCGCATTTCGAATAGTAGCACCGTCAACTATTTTTGCATACCCTAACACCCTTCTATTTCCTGATAAATCACATATTTCTGTGCCATTAGGAGTGGATGGATTAGATAATATATCATGGTAGCCATTATCAATAAAACTACTATAATCTTTCGCGTCTGTAAAATCTACAGATAAAACCTCACCGCTTGATATCCTATAAAGTACTTGCATATTTTCTCCTTTATGGCGAGCTGCCACATAAAACATCAGTTCCGCTTAATGGGTAAATATACCAGACATCTGCTGTCCGCCCAAATACTTGCACGGCGCCCTTATAATCAATATAAAGATCCTCGCCAGGATCACAGTCTTCAGTTTGTGATCCAAAAACCTGAAAATAATTAGTACCAGAGTCGCCTGGATCTAATACTAAATCATGATCTGAATCATTATTTATAAATATAAAATTTTTCATCGATCCATCTGAAGGCGAAGTATCACATATTCCGCTATCGGGAAGAGTCCAGTTTTTTGTCGCGGCCACATTACCAGAAACAAAAACATAACTACATACATTTGGATAGTTTGTTTGAAGATCGTAAGGGTCGTCTGAATTCGCTTCTACTGGTGTCCCTCCATCAAAATAAGTTGCTTCAATGCCTGCTGATGAATCAATAACTTTAGAAGTCTGTAGTTCTTCATCCGTTCCATTTGCGATTAAATAGTCTACTAAAGAATTTCCTTGAAGCGTTTTCCACCTTGAAGTAGTATCGCCAGTAGCGGTATTAACATCTGCATCCACTGCGCCTATAGACCACACACCTTCATCATCAATATCATGCCAGCCTGTATAAGTTGGTGAATCAGAAGGATTTAGACTTCCATTATTTCCAAATTTAAACATATCAGGATCACTTGTTGGCCCTAAATTATAATCTGCCCCATTTGCTTCGACTTGCCAATACTGCTCATCTGTGTCCTCGCCAGCCGAATTATACCATCTTTGAAGTGCCCCAGAAACATCATTGTCACCGTACAAATATAAATAACCTTTGGTAGTATCGTTTACTCCAAACTCAGGGTCAGGGTCATTTTGTTCAAGAAATCGATCAACACCATCCAAGGCACTATACAATGATGCTTCATCATTAACAACTATTTCGCTTGTAAGATAAGTTTGCTGACTCCCCGTCCAATAATTTGCTCCATTTGCAACATAAGTTTTAAGATCCGACCAGGGCAATCTTTTTAATGTGCCATCGGCAGGGGGAGTAGCAGAAACATCCCGTATCAATAAATCATCACCTGAAGCAGGTTCCCCTGACAATGCGCTATAATCTTGCCATTCTGTTGCCCATACAATCGTTGCCAATACAGCAAGACCTATAATAGACATAAGTAATGGATTGTGAGTAATAAATTTTTTCATTTTAAAAACCTTTAAACAGATGAATAAACAATTTCATTTTGACTTGTAATCGATGAATATATTTCAGATCCAGAACCAGTACCAAAGTATATATTTGCCCCATCATAAAGAGTCGTTATTGTATAATACGCTGCTGGTTGATCTTGTCCTGCACCTGTTCCCCCTAAGACATTGTCCCTAACATAAGCAGATGTTGCCCTATATATGTATAACGCTGAATTAAATGCAGCTGTTCCAGTATCAACAATAGAATTTTCTGTAACCACATTATTGTCTACAACTAAATGAGTAATTAATTGAGAAGCGTCTCCCGTTGCCCGAATCCCTGTGGTCTGAAATTCTTTTATAATATTGTTTGTTATTTTCCAAATCCCAGGAGTCCCGGTCACAACCGTACCAAAATCAAGTCTTAATCCCTCTGAACCACCATTTGTTAACACATTATTATCAATATTTATTGCCAACACCCCTTCAAGTTTTATCCCATACCCATATATATAATTATTACTAATAGACACATTATTAAAAGCTGCGCCAGATACAACATCAATATCAACAGCATACTTATGCCCAGTAGAAGAATAGTTCCCTTTTATTTTATTGTTTTCAATAAATATTTTCATATTGTCTTGTGTGCATCCACGATTAATTATCCTAATAAGAGACGTAGAACCGTCAGCAGTACCATTATAAATAACATTATTACCAACAACTTCAAACGTACCTCCAGCAGCCGTATTAGATGTCAAATGATTTTCATTTCCACCTATATTAATCATTGCTCCTCTTGAGGTTGCAGGATCTCCATCAATTATAAACCTGTTGTTTTTAATAACATAGTCTAATCCTGTCGGCTCTCCTATTACCATAGCATAGCTTTTATCTGACATATAAATATCACAATTAGAAACTGTTATAAAATTACCAGATGGAGCAATTCCTTGACAATAACAATTTTCAAAAATTGAGTGTTCTGTATTACCATGAAAATCAGCAGCAAGACCAGAAGACGATGTATCATTACTAAGAAAAGTAGAATTAACCACTTTAATATTTCTATTTACTACTTTCCCGTTTCCAGTCCCACCGCCTGTTGTAATAGCATGCCATGGAGAAATAGCAAAACAATTATCAACAGTTATATCTTGGCTATTAAAAATACCAATTGGATACGCAGACGTTTGACCAGATATAAGGCTATGAATTTCACTTGTCGCATTTTTTACTCTACAATTAAAACATTGTTGAATATTTAGCCCATATTGGCCTTGCTCGAATTTTATATGGCAATTTTCAACCAAGGCATTTTGCCCATATACAATGCTTATTGCCTCGTTAGAAGAGTTATCATCTCCGATAACTTTAATATTTTTTATATGACTGCTTGTAGGATTATTATATTTAAAAACAAGTGTATTCGCATCAGCCGTATAAGCAGAAAACGTACCAACCGAAAGCTCTATATTATTTCCTGATACCTCTTCAACAACCCCATATTCCCCCGCTTGGTAATATGTTCTAAAGCCAGAATATGAATAATCATCAGTATCATGAATAATAATAACATCTCCATAATTAACAGACGGGGTAGACGCAAAGGCCACTGTATTAGTTCCTTTGGTAATATTGGTATTTAAAGCCCCAATTTCAGTAAGCCCATCACCAGCGGCGTATACACAAGATGAATTAGAAAAAGTCCCTGTTGCACTACCAAAATCCAAAACAGTTGTTTTTGGGTTAACACCTATTAAATTTACATTCTTAGGGACAGTGACTTCGTCATTGCAAGTATAGGTCTTGCCTTGCAAAAGAACTTCTTCCGCACCAGAACCCAACGCATAATTTATTTCAACTTCATCCGCAGTGCCATCCACATCCCACCATTCAGCATAAGCAGTCCCGCCATTTGTAAAAACAACAGACCCAGAGCCGCTAAATATTTGTTGGCAAAAATTAAATTGAATTTGACTTGTATGATCAAAAGTTACTGTCTTTCCGCTACTTATATTTAAGATCCCACCCTTTTGATTAATAAATTTTATATTACTACCTATTGTTAAATCATTTGCAGTAATATTATAAGTTTTGTTTCCGGGCAATTCTATCGTAGCAAGGCTTGCCCCTATTTGATCCAAAATCCATGCCAAAGAACCTGTATCAGTATCGTCGCTATGATCTGTAATAGACGCATCTGGGCTTACATAATATCTACGATATATCGACCCACCATATGAATTTATATCGCCAATATAATAAATCGTCGCAGCAAAAGTATCTATTGTATTGACCTCTGAACAATAAACAACAAAATTGCTTGTGGTCTTTGTTACATAAACATCGCCAATTGCTCCACCTCTACTTGTCGGTGTTATAGTAACATTGTACTCGTTAACCGCATCGACTGATTTGGGCAAAGTTATTGTGTCTCCAGAAGTTGAATTAAAAGTCCCTGTTTCAATGTAAACTTCAGGTATGTCGGCGATGGAAGCAACATTATTTCCATATCCAGTATCAAGCTTTGTAAAATTACTATTAAGAGATGTATGCCAATCATCATCTCCCTTATCAGGTCTTTCTAAATCAAGGTTTGATGTATTACTCATATTGCCACGCTTCCTGATTCATAATTATCATTATAATACACTGTTGAATCATACTGCAATGCAGATATTTTTATATCCAATTTGCTGCTTCTTTTCATTTCTTCAATTTTGTATTGATATACATCTCCTGTATTTCTACAAATAGTATAAGGGGTGTATTGATTAAAAGTGCCAGAGGAACTAATTGTAACAGTCCATGTATTAGTATCAAATGGACCTGTTATTATATAACTTTGTAAAGTATCATCAGGATCGCGAACCATTAATATACAATTCCCTGAAAATATAGAGCTATCAAGATTTATTTCTTGATCAAGATATACGGTAGTTCCAGTCCATTCATCATTTCTATCATTATCTAAAGGAAGTCTTCCAGTAAAAGAATTAATGCTTGCCTGATAATTTATTACATCTCCGCTTGTGACAGGAATAGCCTCAAGCCCACTTTGAAAATCTACTGATTTTAAAATAGAATCATTGATTTGCTGCCTTAATATGGCTTCTCTCACCGCTTGATCTTTATTATTAATACCATACATATTGAGCCTAACAATTCTTGGCTGCCTTGACAATGACCTAAACGTGGATGATTGCCATTGTACAGTTTTTTCAATATATTCAAGGTCTAAGTCACGATAAACAATTTCAACCGCATCTGATCTTTCTGCCTGACGAACCCATTTAACATGATCGCTTTGAGGCACAATGTTGCCAGCGCCAAATAAAGCCGAAGCAGTAACAGGTTTATTAATAAGAGCAGAAAAACTTGTTCCTCTTTTTATTATCCTTGCTCTACCACAATCTTCAATTAATTGTAACGCCTCATCGACGGTTCTAACAGAATCAAATATAACATTTAATTGTGCTCGTTTATTACCATCAACCGTAGTATTAGTCCAATCTGCCCAATCTTCCCAATCATCCTCATCAAAACGGGCAGCATCAATTCCAGGACCATAAACATCATTTGTCAACATATCAAATGCGCCATAAGCATTAGTAGTTGGATTTAATGATTGAGTATTATCTCTACCGTAATCCGGGGCAGTTATTAAACTTCTATTTGATAATACCCTATAAGTTGGAATTCTACCAGAAGATAATTCTTGCGCCTTTAAAGAAATTCCAATGCATTGTAAATAAGGGTATGTTAAAGTTAAATTTAAAAATTCATCGACATATTGTAATAATAAAGTTGTCTGTTCGCGAGCATCATTATCATCTTTAGAAAGCCGTCTTACTCGTATATCATATTTCCCACGGCTGGGCATAGTATAAGTCTCTTGCTCTTTATATGGATTTCTTGTCGCCTTGCTCAATGTCGAAGCACTTACTGTCCAATCACTTGTATTTGTTTTACGATAGGCGACTTGAACTCTCACACTTGCGCTATTAAGCGTACTATCATTTTGGATATTATATATTCCGTATGGAAAGCTAAATGTCAGAGTAAACTTATCAATAACTCCTTTAGTTGTAAAAATATATTCCTGGTTATTATCATCTGGTAAAGCAGCATCTGGTGCATCAAAAGAAGATGAGCTATAAGCAGAACCACCAATTATTATTCTTGCATCATCTATGTAACAATCGCCATATTTAACATCACTGCTTTCTACTCCATTAGTAAGCCTTGCTTTTCCTATCGCCTGATACCACGTTCCGGCAGGTGGATCTATTCTTGTATTAGAGGTATTGGCGGCATCCCCTAATCTTTCGCCATCAAGATAAATTCTTAACCCTTCATTTGTTCTTCTTTGAACGCATATATGATACCATGTATCGGCATTTAAGGTAGCGGATTCGCTTTTATAATAATAATGTTTATGATCCCCACCACTTTCTCTTCTAAATTGATTAAACACAATCGAATTGCCATTTTCAATAAATAAACCCCAAAAATATTGATCTGCCCCTGGCAATTCTCTACTCTGCCCCATTAACGCATGGTCATCAACAACACTCGCTCTAAACCAGCATTCAATCGTATAATATGCTTCTGTCCAAATATTAAAAGATTCTTCGTTATCACAACTCACATAAGCATTAGCCGATGTTAAATCAAGAGAGGCGCTACCAAATATAGGTGCAGGACTTGTAGTCAAATCTGCACTATTCTGGCACGTCCATATATTGGCAGTATCTGAATCATCTTCTATGGTAGTGCTCCCATTGTCCCCATCAAAATGTAAAATAAAAGCGGATGCACGAGTATAATAAAGATACCTATCAATATTTCTCATTTGGTGAGGGGTTGTAAAATCTGTATTACTACCCCAGTTTGGGCTTGCACTTCCATCTGTTGTTACCAATGCATAATCATCAGCATCATAAAAAGAAAGCAATTGATCACCAACATATATATCATCTACCGTAGGCTCGTTATTTGTCTCCCCTTCTGCTACTAACAATAATGTATGCGACCATTGATCGTTACTACTATCAATTTCAATCCATTGATTTATAACAGCAGGTTTGCTAATTACACTTCCATAAATTACAGGAATGGCAAGCCCTTCTTTTGCAGGGTTTGCGTCTATATCCCAATGATATGTAGGGGAGTCCTCAGAAGAAGAGGACGGCTTTCCGCCACCCGATAAACCAGGGTTTAATAATAAACCACCAGCAGTTATTACAGCCGCCGCAGCAACACCACCTGCAATCCCAGCCCCTGTAGCACCAAGGGCAGGAGTCAACGCCGTAGTAACATAAGGGGAAACAACATACGAAGCTACCACAGCAAGTGCAATTAAACCAACCGCTTGCACAGCATCTTTTTCAATCCTTGGGTATATATGGATAACATCATTTGCTTTTAACCGAGTATTATAATCTTCAACTAATACGCTATTTCTTAATACTATAACAGGTCGCTTTTCTTCTGCTGCCTCAATAAGACTATAAATTGTCCGCCCTTCCATCTCTGGAATAGGAATATAATCTCTTTTAAAAGGCTCAAAAGGATTATCTATTTTTATTAAACTACCCGACATATTTATAATACCCAACAATGCGGTCTTTAATTAACGGATGATCTATTCGTATTTTATGAACTCCCCGCTGGTCAATATCTTTAATTTGAAGAAAAGATTTTTTACTAATCATTATACCTATATGTCTTGTACCGTCTGTTTCAATTAACACAAGGCTCCCAACTTGTGGCCCATCAAGAGAAATAAATTTATGCCTAATAAGATCTTTTAACTTAGGAAGTTCTGTGCCGAATCGACTGCTAACTTCCATACAAAGCCCATAACAATCAAAATAATCAGGACCACGGCCTTTCTTTTTATATGGCTTACCAATTAAATCATTTATTTTAATTCGGCTCTTCGACATAATCTCCACCGCCAGGTTCTTCTATCACGCCTCCACCCGGTTGTTCAACAAAATCACCATATAATATAGCATCGAATTTTATCTCCTCATAATAAGAATTACTCGCATAAAGTTGCCCATCAATTCCTGCTATTATTGTCTGACCACTAATATTAAGTTTGGCATCAAAATCTGAAGTACTTGTCTGTGTCTTTTGTAAATAAGCATCGGCGCTAAAAATATTTAAATTGCTTATCGATTGAATTAATGCATCTAAATTTATAGATTTAACGCCATATAATACAGCATCAATTGAAGTTGTTTCAGTATAAGTCTTTTTAAGTGTTGCATCAAGGGATGTGGTGGTTTGCGTTAATAGTATTATTGCATCAATAAAAAATTGAGCTGTCCCGCCTTCTCCAATTAATGCATCTAAATTCGTTGTGCTTATCTGTGTCTTGTTTAAATAAGAATCAATTTGTACTATTACTTCACCATAAAGTACCGCATCAAATACTGTTTCAATCGTGCTATTTACAGCATTTAATTTAGCATCGATTCCAATCGTTTTTTCAACAACTTCATTAATTAACGCATCTAAATTTGCTATACCTGTCTGTGCTTTATTTACCAGAGCATCAATTGAAACAGATTGTGACTTATCCCCAGGAATAATAATTGCATCAAAATAAGTTCTTTGTACTCCACCAATTACCGCATCAAATGCTAATGTTTTAATTGCCCCTATTTTATTTAATTTAGCATCTAAATAAGAAACCACAAACAAACTTCTAAAAGATTCTATATTAAATATACCGCCAGGAATGCCAGGCTGTCCACCAAATACCGATTCTTGTCCTAACCAAACACAATCATTAAAACTGCGCGAACAAGATGCGCTGTTGGTATATGGGCAAATAGTTGTATCGGAAGGCTTCCAACGACATAAATCTCTGCTTGTTACATGAGCAGGAAATTGATTTAAAAATAAATTTTCTTGCCCTAAATCAAATATTACCCATTCATTATTCGGGCCAGCATCAATATTAAGTATTTCATAAGTAGCAGTTAAAAATGCACTATTTAAATGCTCTGTATGTATTCGGCGATAGATAACCGTATCGCCAACGCCGCCTGCATCAAGTTCTTCTAAATATCCTTGTACTACTTTATCAACAGCAGAAACTTTTATCTGTATTTCTTCTGGTTTATCACCTCCGGTATCAGTATGGTCGCCACCTTCAAACCAAAATTTAGACCAAGTATAAGAATCCCAATTAATATCTTCATTGCTATTAGCGAGTCTAACAGTTTCACTTGTTTCCGACACTTGCCATTCAAGCAGCTCAATAATCGATCCACTTTGATACAACTTATTTTTAGCAAGTATGACATCAGCAGGAAGTGTAACGGACACAATTAAGCTACCTCAACAATAGTCGCTCTTACATTAAGATGATTTGGGAACCGAGCATTTATTTTTTGTATTAAGCGCTCATCAGCAAAACGGCAAGTAAATATCGCAGGCTCACCATAGCCAACAATTAAATCAGTATCAAAACCATCATCAGGATCGCCAATATTTTCTCCACCATAACTTGCTACACCATATAATGATTCTGGAAATTCAAAATAAAAAGCATTAGCCCCACCATATACAGAGCGCCAAAATTCAACTAAATTTAACCATGACGCCTTAGTCATTGCTTGCCAATACAATTTAAATACCTTTTGCATTTTTTGTGCCGCAGGCCTTGTAGCAGAATAACCACCGCTATATCCATGAAACAATACATGGGCAACCTCTTCAATTTGAATCTCAAACGGATAATTTATATCAGTCCAGCTCCATGTATAATCGACACTCACTATCTAACCTCTCAGCCCACGCCTGAACGCTCTTGAATGCATTTTTTCATTTAATATAATTTCTGTAATCACTCTATTAGGATCTATTTGGTTTGTTGTTTGCTGTACATCTGCCTCAACGCCTAAATTATTTACCACATTTACTTCTACATTCGGGGCTCCGCCTCTCATTTTGTCAGAAGGCATTACATACTCATTAGGATGAAATTCGTATGATTTGCCGCTTTGTCTACCAAAACCTACAACCCCTTCGCCTAAATAAGCACCATGTTGCCCCATAACATCTGCTCGTGAACCTGTAGCAGATGCCCCAAAACCAAATAAACTTGGAAAATTTGAAAAAATATTAGTAAATATTCTGTTTGATTGTATACTAACCAAATCCCTTAAAATAGAATTAACAAGGTCTTTAAAGCTAAGTTTACCAGTCATTACAAAATCCGTAAAAGCATCAGACATATTATCGGTTAATGCCCTTGTACTTTCTAAAATATCTGCATACGTATCATTATAACCTTTTTTTAATTCTTTAATTTTTTCAATCTGCTCATCTGTAAAAGTACGATCTGCTTTTACTTCCCAAGAATCACGAAAAGTCTTTATAATAGGAAGCGCATCTATATATTCAGTTTTAAGCTGATTAATTTTATCTATTTGTTCATCTGTAAAGGTGCGTTCGTCTTTTATTTCCCACGAATCACGATATGTTTTTAAAACCGGTTGCATTGCAATATAAGCATCTTGCTCTTTTTTAAGTGCAGCTAACCTTTCTGCTTCTGTCTGTTTTATTTTTTCTTTGCTTTTTTCTAAAAACTCAGAATAATTTCTTAAATTTTCAGCTTCAATTTCAGACCATGTTTTTTCGCCCGACTTCCTTGTGCTTACTTCTTGGACTCTATCCATCAAACCTACCATTCTTAACATCTCATCGCCAATGTTATTCATGGCTGCCCAAAACTCAATAGAATCTTGAACTAAATCACCCAATCCCATACCAAGATCGTCCATTGCGCTATTAGTAAGAGCAAGCAAGCCAATAATCTTTCCGGCTTTTCCCCCAAATAAAGCAGTCCCCACAATGCCCCAGCCAGCCGCTGATGTTATTTGAGACGGGATTAAATTATATATATCAACTATTTTTTGAAGGGCTTCGCCTGTATTTTCAATATATCTAGGTATATCCTGTTCGAAAAGCTTACCATTCGCCTTAATCCACTCATTTAATTCTTTAATATATCTTGTCGTAATGGGGAGAAGATTTTTCCCAAGCTCGGCTCTTACATCTTCATAATTTGCTCTTAATTGCTTTGCTTGATTTGCATTACTGCCCATTGTTCGAGCAAGGTCGCCTATTGCATTTTTGCTACCTCTTAATATAAGATTATAAGCAACCTGTGCCCTTGTAGATGCATCAAGTTCTTTTTTATTACTTATAATTCCGCTTCTTAACGCCTCTTGCTCGATAACAGTTTGGTTAAGAACTACACCATATTTCTTCATTGTTTCAAAGTTGCCAACTAAAGCACTTTGAATATCACGCATTACATCTTCTGTTCTAAGATTATTAAAAGATCCTAAATCAGCCGCCAACCTAACTACTTCATTTGACATATCAGCAGCAGCATCAGCATTCATCCCCATAGGCTCTAACAGATCTTGCATTGAAGAAAGATAATGTCTTGCCTCTCTTTCGCTCATTGCAAAACTTTCTGTTAATTCATCAACCCATATATTTGCCCTGCCTCTAAGACTACCAAATACTGTATCAAACTTACTTGCAACTTCTTCTAAATCACTTGCGGCATCATTCATACTTTTTAATAAACTAATACCGCCAGCACCTGCAAGCAAACCAGGCAACGAAAAAGCCATCCTAAAAGAATTAGAAATAGTTCGTTGCATCTTAGTAGCACCAGTCCGTACCATACCATGAGCTTTATCAAGCTCTTTCTTTAATGGCTCAGACTTACCACTAATTAAAAGATATAATTTACCAAGATTTAACGCCACTATCTTTTATCCAATATAAAATGATTTTCTAAAAACAAAATTTTATCAAGTGTATCAGAATTACCATTAAACATTTCAAGCATTTTTAATACAACGTTCATATCAAGCCCAAGTGGATATTTGCCCATTGGTGGAAAAATTAATTGATTTCTAACCCTGAGAAATATATCAACTGCAAGCTCATTTTCTTCTTCCAACGGAGGAACACAAGACAAACAATCTGGTTCTTCTCCACGCTTTTTTAAATACTTTATGCACAATTCACAAGGAGGCTTATTGCTTAACCCCTCTATGTGCCCGATAAGTTTTTTTCCAAGCGCTCCTTGCGCTCTTTTATTTCATTGCCCAATTGATTAATAAGGGTATTAATAGTCATCATAAAATCAGTTGATTCATTCATCAACTTAATTTTATTTTCCTTTGTACAAGGAATCTCATTGCCCTCTTCATCAAGCAAGCACTTCCAATCTACAATACAATAATCCCAAGTGGCTTCGTCTTTTTTATTTGCAGGTGTCTTTTCAAGCTGTCTTAAAAACTTATCATTAGCAACCCGAACACAAATAGATGTGTCTTCGTCAAAATTAAACCACTTACCCGGATTAGGGTCATTAAAGTTAATTCTCATCGTTTATTTTGCTCCCGTATATATTAACATTAGTTTAAAAAGATCTCTTGATATACGTTAAATAAACCCGTTTAAAAACGATTCTAAACGAATGTAATTGGCCCAGATCCAGACAATGTTAAACTAATCGATGCCACTGTATTATGAGCCTGATTAATTGTATAGGTCGTAACCCGGCCTCCGGCAGCACTATCTGTGGTTACATCTGGGACCCAGTAACTCGTATTATCAACATATACCTTAATACTATTTATCAAACTACCGCCAGCCCATGCCGTCTCAATTGCCGATTGCCCTGTTGAGTCACTTGGATCATAATGACCGCTGACAGAAAGCGACCATTTTCGCATACCAACATCGCTCTTTCCCCAGGTACTTCCAAAAGCAGTTGTATCAATTTCTTCATTACTAAGATCAAGAGACCAAGAAGCCATTTCAGCCACTGTATAGGTCCCATATTTTACCGTTGCATCTCTTCCATTATAAGTTGACATATTCAATCTCCTCGTGCTCCCGGGAGATTATACTAAAAATTAAATTCACCCTGACCTGTCTTCATTAGTTTTTCACTTAAACTCCAAAGGTTTTTATTAACCCTCATTAAAGTCATGTGTTCTGTTTCGATATCGCAATCGACATGTATACTATACCCAGCGGCACGTGCCCGATAACAAAAATCTATATCTTCACCGACAGGATTATTTTCTTCTGTTTTATCAAATTTAAACCAAGGATAATCGATATTATCAAATACCTCGCAATTAATCATCAAACATCCTGTGCCAGTAGCAGTTACCTCAGTTATGCCTTTGGGTATTTGTTCCATTAGACGCATTTTATAAGGCTCTCCGGTATAAAGAATCGGATTGAAAGGCGGCCAACGCTTAAAAGTCAATGCCCCCACAATATTTCTTTTCCTTAAAAATAACCTTGTTATTGTATCCTGTGGATAAATCATATCAGCATCAAGAAAAAGCAAATGCGTACAATCCATAGCAAGTGCTCGCATAACAATAGTATTTCTCATTTCGTGTATCGGCCCACTTTGAGATCGTATTACCTCTGTACCTTCTGGCTTATCAAGCATAGTAAAAGAATCAAAGAAATCACTATGGCAATAAGGCCAACTTAAAGGTATTCCTACGGCTAATTTCATCGCTCTTCCTTTTCTTCGTATCGTTCTACTATACCTTGATTAATTAATTGCTTGATAGTCAATGCCGACAATTCTCTTTTTGGTTTAAGTATACTTCCTTTCCTAAAATTATTCCAATCTTTTAATAATCTTAATATTACTTTTTCCATTAAATTTGCTCTCCCGGTTTATTATAGCATTGCCATGTTTCTTTTTCAGGCTTAAAAGTCCAATTAGATGCCCTTCTTCTTCTAAAAAGCATCAAATCATGGGCATACCATTTTGTTGAATACACCCTGCGATAATCCTTATCATCATTTTTAGGGTCAACAATTACGTGATCATGATATATATAGGCTTCTTTGCAAAAAACATATCTCCCCAACTCAGCGGCACGAAAAGACAATTCGTTATCACAAAAACAATGGTAGTATTGAGTGCAGAAAAACTCACCGTCAAGCAACGGCAACAAACGCTTGTCGGCCAGCCAATGCGCTGCCGCTTTGACTTGACCTTTGAGCCGTACGTTATCGTCAAAACCAACCATCCCCCAACCATCAGGCAACGTTTCCATCGCTTCGAGCGCATTTTTTAAAAAATCCTTTTGCGGTATGCAATCATCACCAATATATGCTACCATTTGCCCTTTAGATTTATCAGTTAATTTTTTAACCATCTTAGGGGCACCAATCCTCTCTTTATCTTCTTCTGTAACTATCTCATAATCTAATATACCAGCATTCTCATGAATTGCTTCAAAGCATCGTAAAGCTTTATCTTTTCTTATTACTGGTATTACTATTGATACTAACATAATACCTTGCTCCCATTTTCTTTCCAATAATCACACTGATCTAAAATCTGTTTCTCTGTTATATTATGATTATGAAAACTATAACCCTTTTTTAAATTATTTTCTCCTTGCCTATTACGATTTTTAAGCCTTCTGCTAACAGCTAATTTAGGATCTGCCATACGCCAATGGGCGCCAATCATCTCTTCTTTGCATTCGGCCACGCTATCATTTTTAATATATTGATGACAACCAGGCAACCAAGCAATATTAATTCCTTTTTTAACAACTATTGGCTTCCTAAAACGACCATTCATTCCCGTTATGGTATTAGGGTCGCCATATTTTCTTTGCGGCATTGGCATTTTATTTTCATTTATATCTTTATCTGTCTTATGACGATAAACTTGATACATACGGGCATAACAAAGATTACCGTCTTGTCTTTTTAAAAAAGGCCAATGACTTTCGCTATTTTTTGGCTCAATAAATTCGTCTGCATCAACACTATATACCCAATCAAATCTATCAAGAAGCATTGGCATAATGGCATTTATATATCCTTGTTTTTTACCATCATCCATTACTCCACCAAGATCAATACCAGTTAAAACAATATTAGAAAATTCACTTGCTATTTTTTCACAACCATCATTAGTACTTTCATCAAACAAAATATAAATACAATCTGCAAAAGCATAATGGTGACAAAATAAACGAGCTAAATCTTTTTCATTGTACCATACCGTTAAAACAGCTATTTTCATTATAATTCCTCATATCCTAAAAATTTCATTATTCCTGCTTCAGCAGCATAAAACCTTCTTTTGGTTTTATAAGATAAATCAAATTTCTTTTTAGGAGAAACATGAACTGCTGTCATTTTAGGGAGATCATTAAAACCCCACATAGTAAAAAGTTGATCAATTTCGCTATTTAATTTTTCAGTTCTTAATATATATTTACAATATGGCATAAATAATGAATAAGTCTCTGTTACATAACCCCTTGGCCTAATATCAATAACATGATTTATAAATTCCTCAAATGTCTTACTTTTTTTTCTCCCATTAACCCAATGTTTAAAAAAACCTTTACGGCCTCTAATATGTTTATAATTACTCTCCAACCAAGTTAATGGATGCCGAACAATACAGAATGAATAATCAGGCTTATGATCATCAACATCAAATGGACAACAATGAACCCCCATTATTCCAGGATGGTGTCCAAATTCCTTAGTTGGCCCTAATTTTTTCATAAATTGTTTAACACTCGTCCCACCAGTTCTACCAATATGATAAAATGTATATTTATTTTGTAATCTAAAAGCCATTATAATTTCATATGCTCCCGATATTCTCTTGTGCAACGATAATGAGGTAATTTACAGGCATTACAAACATCTAAATAAGCTCTATTGCCATTAACCAACTCTCTATTAATTTCAAGTCTTCTTTTATTCATCAAAGTAGATTCGACTGAATCATTATATAAGTTACCAAATACCTGAGTATACTTCCAATCCCAAAAACACATATTTACATCCCCGTTATTACGAACAAAATAATATAATGTAGGCATATAACAAGGGCCACCGCACCCAATAACTCCTTTATCGTATGCATATATCCTTGGATCAATATCATCATCAGCACCACCAATCTTTCTTGGAATAAGCATCACACCAGGCACCTTTGATGCTATCGCACTCAACCTCTTCCTTTCTTTTTTATTATAAGTAGATAATTTGATCCAACTAACACCCGCCTCTATTACTTCTCTCAATACTACTTCATCACAAGCAATACCATTTGAAAACATACAAATTTGAGCCTTCGGCAATTCCCTTTTTATATACTTAACAATATCGATAAGTCTTGGATCTATAGTCGGCTCGCTATAACCACTTAAAAACACCCTACCAAAAAAATCATACTGTTTAAAAAATTCAACTACCTTATAAATAATTTTGCTACTTAAAAAAGTAAGATCTCTTTTATCGTAATATCTCGGGCACCATTTATGCTCGTTAGCATACTGGCAATTATTAGAAAGCTCAAATTCTAACCAATGTATATTTTTTGCCTGATGTTCTGAATCATAAATTATATCATGCATTTAAAATATAACCCTCATATTTATGCATATTATTAATAATATACGGCGGCAAATCTAATTCAGTTGCAATAAATCTAACATCTCTCCCTAACGGGTCTTGCAACCTCTTCTTTCTATTTTCTATTGCTTCGGGCGTTATATAATATTTATTGTTTAACTCGTCACTATGCGAAAAACTATCAAGCTTTCTTTTTATTGATTTACCAGAGCCAAGATTTGAAAAATGCCATCCTGCATTTTTAATTAAAATTTCACCCCTTCTATCCCATAAATACAATTGCCGTAATTCATAAAGATTAGCAAAAACATTTAAATGGCCAGGGCGAACAATCTTTCCCATCCGCCATCGACGATTAAAACAAGACTCCATACTATAATCATCTTGAAATTCTGAATCAGGGGCCATTATACAGTTAAAATAATACCAATTAAGATCCATATCCAAGCTAACAATAGACTCATATTGCTTTGCTATTTCTATTACAGAACCACTGCGAATAATCTCGTCACAATCACAATAAATAATAAGATCGTCAGACTTAAAATTATATTTTTTTAAATAATTTCGCTGATCATGCTCATAACTACATATACCTCTTCCATTAGGCAAGCAATCTTTTTTTGGAGATACATCATACACCCTATGAATGATTCTATGCTTAAAATCAACAAAAGGTTCTTTATCTTTTACTTCGTCATAATAAAGCCTTTTTGGCTTACCGCTATAAGTATAGGTAGCTTCTGTTAAGATAAACTTATCTACAAAAGCAGCATGATGATTAAGCCGAATCTCAAGTAAATCATACTCTCCATTAAACTGGAAACAATCATATATCATTTGTATTTATACACCGTTCCGTCTTTATGAAGGTCTCCACGATAATTTCTTGGGTCCCAACCATATCTAAATTTTTCTATATCTTTTGCTGTTAATTTTTCATCAAATATCTCTACTTCATCATCACCCATACAAGGTAAATTAAGCAATTTATAAAGATCATAATTACCACGGGTTATTAACTCTCTTTTATCTTTTAAAAGCTGCCTTGTAAAAGGAACAGCCATGCCACAACGACCACAATAACGATTGACTTGATCGGCGAAATCAACAGGCCTCTTTAACCACCAATTAGGTTTTACTTCATAGCCTCCTTGCCCGTCAAGAATAGTATCTATTGCATAAGCAACCTCACAAAAAAAAGCACCTTTTTCGCCAATAGATGGACACCAATTAAGTTGCACCCAACAATTATCAATTAAATTCTTTTTTAATTCCTCGTCTTTAACAATATCGTCAATTGCTAAAGTAGCAGGCTGATGACGACACACATTTTGCTGATTTTCATTATGCTCATTATAAGCCACAAAATTAGTAAATGTTTTATCAATTACATCTTTGTGTCTAAGATACCCTTTCCCCCCAGTAGTCCAAAGCCCATATTTACTTCCAGGGTTATAATCAAGAAGCAATTCACATATTTCTTTAAACTGAGGATGAATAGTAGGCTCTCCACCAATAATACCAATACGATTAGGCCAATTTTTAAGAGAATTTAAAGCTTGTTCAATTTTTTCAAGACTCATATGAACACGCTGATCTTTTCGTATATGCCTTGAAAAACGACTACAATAAACACAATCTTTCCAGCAATAATTTGTCACCTCAATATGACAAAACCATGCTTCATAAATAGGTTTCATGCTTGCTCCCGAACTTTATAAGAAAATCAATTAAACGATTATTATAAATACTTGCCAACCTCAACCCTTTTTTAATATCCATCCCATCTCGTTTATTAAGTGATTTCGCAACCTCCATAGGATCTCTAAAGCAAGTAATAAAATGAGGATTTTTTAAAAACGGTATAAATAATTCAATGGTTAAAACCGTTCTTGGATCTTTCCAGCCCCAAAATGGTTCGCGCTGTTTACTTTTTATAAAATCTCTTATCTCATCTATTTTCTCATATACAAGTTTTTTAATTTTATCTTTAGATGGCGGATTATCCCAACTACCTCCGGCCATAGCAAGCATCTTATCATTAAAATGAATGAAGTCTACATCCTCCCAATGGCCATAAGGATTAGACTCATGAGCCCCTAAAAGTTTATCGCCCATAAATATACCGCTTTTAGCAAGTCCTTGCGCCGCAAGCGAAGTAGCCGAACGATGCATACCTAATACTACAAAGGTTTTCATTTTAACTATCTTTCCTCAATAGGATTTCATAATCAACCACATAATGCCAAATATCTTGGTCAGAATCTTTAGAAAGGTTTGCAAATTGTCTTTCGCAATTTAAAAACTGATACCCTGTAACTGTTAAATCGCAATCGTCCATCAAAGTAGTTAGATAATTATAAATATTTAATACCTGGGAAGTACCGCTACCAATCGAACTTGAAAAAATAGAAACTTGTATTCTAAATGTGTCAAAAGTAGAAGTAAAATTAAAATCAGTATCATCACTAATGTGCTGATAAACTAAATAAGGCAAGGCAGTTCCAGTCGGTGAGTTATGCAGATATATCCTGCCACCCACAGCGGTATTAAGGTCTCCTGCCGTAGTAAGCTTATCATAAAAAGCTTTAAACAATGCATCCATTAACTCAACCGACTTTTTAATCTGTTTATAAACATCTGCCTGATCTTTTGTTTATTTTTGGCAAATGCCTGCCTCATAAAAGGAACCGCAGGAACTCGTGTGCCAGTTGTTTTATAATACCGTCCAGCCTCTACTTGAAAAGCATAATCAATATCCTGATTATCACCAGCTTCTATAAGAAATTCTGTTACCGGAGCATCTGAGGCATTACGATAAAAAATACTTCTTTTAGCTTTAATAGAATCGTGTAAATTTCTTGTATCACGAGGCACAAGAGCGCGAGCAGTACCCGCAACCATTGCAGAACCAATTTTACCTACTTGATCTAAAATTTTATTTACAACAAGAAGTGTTGCATCACCACGCCATTCAAGTTCTGCACCTTCAACTACTTCTTTGATAGAACGCTTATAAAATGAACTATATACTCTTTGTTTTAGACGTTTAGTTATTGCCATTTAATTCCGATCATTACTAAGATAATAAATAACCACGGACCCTGTTTTAGCACTACCTGCATTGATTATAATCAATGCCAACTTACTATCTACTGCTACAGGAATCGAATTACCATTAGTGCCATTTGTCAATGCCGGGAATACATCGGTTGCATTAATATTACCCAAATTAGCGCCAAGACCTTGCAAAACATCAATACCGTCTGAATCCTCAATTATCACATCATAATTATTTGTCGGTTGATTTGCTCCTGCGCCAGGTATAAAACAAACCCTCAAAACCCTACCGCTAACCAAAACATCCGTTTGATCTTCAGCAGCACCACCAGTAGTAGAAGTCCAATCAAATCTAATTGTTTTTATTGTTCTATGGCGCTGATGAGTTTGAACAACCGTGCCCGCAGAGCCAGAGCTTGTTTTTAATATTCCGTCAATACTTGCTGTTGATGTTGCCATTAGTTTTTAATCTCCTCTGCCAAAATATCAAAATATATATTCCGCTCATCTACATTTGGAGCAGCTTTAATATCAAAATAACGAGCAGTAGTTTTACCTTTTGGCTTATATTTTATTCTCCACCCTGTATCAATATCAGATAGCTCTTCCATATAACGAGCACGAACTTTATGAGTCACACGCTCTTTTAACTGCATAGATTCAAGCCGCTCATTGCCTCTCATAGGCCAAATAGAAACCCAAGCAACCTGAGTATTTGTCCAAGAAGGATTACCATGGCCCCAAGTATCATTAATAAACTTTGGTTTCTGAAAAGTTACCTTATGTCTTAACTCTCCTACTCTCATACGATAATATCCAATCGATAATTAGCTAATAAATTCTCGACAGTCGGAAGAGGCGTATAATTCATACCAACCACAAAAGGTTCTCTATTCTCAAATAACGAAGAAATAGTAAGCAATAACGCTTGTATAATCGGCCCAGGCACACTTGCACTCGTACTACCATAACCGCAAACAAATTCTATTTCTATTGGCTTACTGGTTTTTAAAACTTCATTAGGCCAAGTATATCCATAAGCCAAAACAATTTTGCCCTTCTGTGATTCAGTCTCTACATGATACTCGGCACTACTCCAAGTAGATTCAGATGCATCCGTGTCAGTATACTTAATAGCAGTTACAGACTGTAAACTACCAAAGGGTAAAATTATATAATCATCATCAGGCCAATCATCATAATAAGCATACCACGTTTGGGTGATTAATTTTCGCCCTAAATACTGCTCTACATTATCAATCGCTGCATCAGTAATACGCTCTAATATTATATCTTCATCGATATAATCACGAGGCAACCGCAAATGATCTTTTACAGTAGTACCCCAATCAACCGGCTTTGCAGTTGGAGCGGTTTTTAAAACAGTCTCTTGGATATAACCAGCCATCTTTTATATCTCTAATTTATTTTTTTGGGAAAGCGGCCCGGGAGCGCCCACCGCCTTTTCAGAATTCTCATTCCTATCCCAAACCTGTGCATATTTATAGCCAAAATAAGTACCTTCATCTACACAAAAAGTATGAAGGTGCCCAATCTTAATATCACAATCGACAAATATACGAAAACCTGCTTTTTTTGCTTTCGACCAGAAATAAAAATCTTCTCCTACTGGCGGATTTTCATGTATTTTTAACTTAAACCAAGGCCTCTCTATCGCCAATAAAACTTCTACTTTAAGCAAAACACACCCAAACCCTGTGCCATCAACTTCTACAAGCCCACCCTTTGACCATTCATCATCAGGAATGTCATAAAACTCACCGTTCTCATCTTCCCTTCTTAACATAGGGCTATAAGGCGGTTTACGCATATGAACTTTTGCCACAACAATATCTAAATCATGATTAAGCATCTGCACAAGAGTTTCTTGCGGATATACTTGATCAGTATCACAATACCAAATATGAGTACATTGATTAGCGATTGCCATCTGCGCCAGTTCGTTTCGAACCGTATCAATTGGCATAGTAGAAAAAGGGGTCAAATACATGACTTTAAAAGGAATACGCATACAGAAAAAAGAATTTACAAATTGCGCATTAAAATGGCTATTCGTATTAGGAAGCGCCACCCCTAAATTTATTTGGCTATAATCCATAATTAAAGCTCCCGTATTGCTTAATTAATGATTAAGTTAACTGAGTACCTTCGGCATCACTTGCATACCGCAAGCCAGACAGAAAGCCAATCACATTACCATCAACAGCCTGATTGGTCTTCTCAGTAACCTGAAGCTGAACATACTTATAGGCAGAATTATATTCAGCCACCTTTGCCGCAGGCACCTCAATAGCATAAGCTACATTAGCCCCTGTGCTGGTAGCAAACTCTTTGCTCTCTGTAGTTGTCCCTTGCGTGTCACCTGCCGTAATCTCTTTATAATAAAAAGAAATCTTTGCAGTAGTCGTAGGCGTTGCGTCATCACAAGCATTTACATAAACGCTTGCCTGCCCACCAGAACCGTTAGCGTTAGTGGCAATCAGAAAAACAGCAGATTCGGCATGAGCAAGAGAAATAACGTCTCCCGCCCAGCCACCAGAAAACATATCCTCATTTGCCGCAATAATAGCACTGGTGCAGCAATGAACAACATGATTTTTTTCAATAAAATTCAATTTCATGATTTAAATCCTCCGTGCTCCCGGAGATTAAAGTATATTTAAAAGTTAATTTAACCAACTATTAGCTTCGCGTTTGAAGCGTTACAAAATGGCTTTGCGTATAGCTCGACCCACCCTTATAAGGAGTAACAGGGCTTGCAAGCACAGGCTGGCCATCAATTCGAATCACAAATCGAAATACCGATTCGTCATAGACAAAACGAACATGAATGCTCATATCACTTGCCATCGCACCCTTGCGGCCCAACAGATAACCGTTCCTGAAATCTGCAAGAATGAGATCGCCTTCAGTACCAAGAGTCTGGCAATGCTCAATAGCATAAACAGGACGCCCAAGCAACGTGCCATAAGGAGCAACAGAAGCACCACCAGGCGGTACATAAACAGGCGCACCATTAGTACTCCCAGAAAACTTAATAGCCATCTGAGCAAGCTGCGGCAGTACATTAATATTAATCAGCCATACAGCATTAGGCCAAGAGCGAGCAAACAGTCGCGTCCACATATTTAAAATATTCTCATAAACAATTGTGGTTGCAGCCTGACTTGCCTCTTTATCCTGAGTAACTGTACAGCCAGCGTTCATAATACCAAGAGGCATACCCGCGCCTGTGCCATTTATAATAGCATCGTCAGTTAGAAACGCAAACTCATCTCTAAAACCATTTGTTATAATACTTTCGAGAGCACCAACATCTTCAAGCAACTCATCAGTAGCATAACAAAGACCAATCATTTTTCTCAGATTAAGTTCGATCTGACGAAATTTAGGCTTAGAAGCAGTCTTTTCGCTTGCCTCATCTGCCCAATATCCACGAATTCCACCATAACGACTTCCAGTTGCCCGGCTGGTTTCATCAACACCGTTAACCTTTAAAGAAGTACGAGTCATCGGAATGGTAGTGACCATACTTGATATAATACCAGTATCAAATACTTCCTGAATTAAACGACTTGAAAATTCAGGCTGAAGCAAAAACCCACCATCCGAAGGTACGGTTTCAGAAAGGCCAGTGGCTGCACGAACTTCCTGGAGCCTCGGATCAACAATACCACCAGGAGAACCCGCCCGATAAACTGCGGCAAGCTGTTCGCCAAGACTTCCAAAAAGATCTCTTTTGTTCTGCCCCGACTGAATATGAGCACTCCCCGCGTCAGGAAGAGTTTGTCTTTTTTCAGGCTCAAGCAGATGGTCAAAAGTGCTTTGTAGCCTATTCTCTGTTTCTATGATCTCATCCAATTCATGAATTTGATCAATCGTGCGATTAATAGTTTTCAGCTCATCGTGATTTGGTTCACGACGTTCACTAATAGCTCGCTGGCGAATATCTTCCAACTTCTTTGCCAGCATTTTTTGTTCTTGTTTATACTGAGTAATTGTTTTCATACTTAACACCCTCCATAAATATATTTAAAAATTATTTTATTAGTTCCAATCATCAAAATTAAAAGGCTGATTCTGAAATTTTTTAAGCCTCTCCATTATAGGGTCTTCCTCATTGTCAGCCAAAGGAGGCGTTGGCTCCTTGTCATTATTGCCATCATTAGTTCTGTCTTGCGTTGGCTCAACCGAACTTTTTTCATCTATCTCTTTTTCGTCAACAGCATCTTGCGTAGGCTCGATTACTGCCGGTTCAATTTTAGTTATCAACTCATCATAACTATTAAATTCTGCATCTGGGCTAACAAATGCAACAAAATTCATTACTAACTGTTTAAAATGGTCTCGAATTTCATCTTCTTCTTTATCTTTAAACACTTCTTTAAAATCTTCCAAATTTGAAAGGCTATTTAAGATAACTTCTTCGGTTGCGTCTATGGCTTTAAAGCCATCTTTAGTTTTAAACTCCTCAATCGCCTTATCTAAACTACGAGCAGCAACGTCAGTATCAGGATATGCTGGAAAAGTAACAGGGCTGACATCAAATAATCTTGCCACTGTATTAATAGTTCTTGTCGGCGGTTTATTTGCTCTATCTTCTTCAAGCCCTTCCCAAGAATCACCATCTTTAGCAACCGTAAAACCAAAAGATTGCTCTCTTATATCGCCTCTTCGGATTGGTGCTAATACCAAATCTCGTATAATTTGGGTATCGGGCATTACAACTTCCATATAAAGCCCATCTTTATCCTCTGACAAAGTAAGAGTTTTATTTTTTGATCGCCCAAGGACAAAATTAGGATCATGGTTAAAAAGGGCCCTTACATCACTATTTCTAATTGCTTGTTTAAATGCGCCAGGAGCGATCTTTTCTCTAAACCCCCCAAGATCTTCAGATAACTTATTAAACACAGCCGCATGCCCTTTTACAACAGGACCGCCTGCGCTATCGACAACCCGTAATTCACTAACCTGAAAAGTTCTTCGCTCTAATTTATTTTCGTTTACGAGTCGATTTTCTAATTGTTTTTGATCTTGTTTCTTTTTCATCTTCTACCTCACCGACTTCCTCCTCATTTTTAACAGGAGATTTATTTATTTTTTGTTTAGTAGGCAAAGAAGATTTCGGCCATTCTATCGTCTCGTCTGTAATTGTAATTTTCCCTTTATGCCACATAGGAGACATCTCGTAATTAGCAACCTTTATTTTGCTGCCTTTTACTTCGGCTTCATCGTCCATTCTTTCGCCAAATATAATAACCATAAATTCTTGTTTCTCTTTATCATAAACTATTTCATCAATCGCTACCCCAAAAGGCAGCTTTAACATATCTTGAAATATTACACCTGGTACTTTTATTGCTGCTTTTTTCATTTTTCTTTGCTCCCGTCTATATCATTTAAATTATTTGCGAAACTGCCATTGCGTTAACATTAATAATTACCCAAATTAATACAATCGGTATCATATTTTTTCTCCTATTTTATAAATTATAAACCTATATAGCAATCACATCCCTGATGAAGCGGCGGATGCTGAACAACCCCTCTAATTTTCATCGGTCCATTTTTAGCACCTTTCGGTTCCCACTCTTCATCGCCACTAAAAAATGATGATCCTTGCTGGATCTTCTTCCCTTCAAGTGCTCGGCAATAAGGGCAAGTCTCTGGGCCTCTCGTTCTCCATACAGCAGACAAACCAGAAGAAAGATAAATAAATGACGCCCCACCATTAGATGCTCTTACCTGCTCTTCTAATGCTATTTTATCGGGTCTGCGCTCCTGCCATTCATCCATCCTTTGCTCAATGCCATCAAAATCCTCCACATCTATAAAAGAAGATACTTGCCCTAAAGAGCGATATATATGACGGGCCATATAACCCTCTGTATAGCCACCAATAAACAATTTCATCTCATCAGTAAGATCGCTATCCGGCGAAAGCCCTATATCCTGCACAGCATCATAAAAAACTGACTCAATAAAAGAATACAATACCGGCCCCATTGTCTTTTTAATATAACTTGGCATTTGCCGATAAAATTCATTTAGCCATTTTTTAAAACCCGCTCTTTTCGCATTCTTAGCAATCGCCTTTGTCTCCTTATTAACAATACGACGAGCGGCATCAAGCACCAATGGTTGGTATCGCTTTGATATTCTATCGCGAGTAGTAATAGCCCTATACTCTGTGATATGAACACTATCATTATCAATTAATAAACGAGTATTAGATTCATCCGGTTCTTGTTCTTCTTCCGGTAACATTTCAGGTTCTTTTTTATCAGGCTGCTCTTTTTGCTTTATTGTACTATCAATCATTTCTTTAGAGCGGCTTAGTGGGACGTATTGCATCTGAATAAATACATCATCCCCGCCATCAACCGGATCCATATCTTCAAGCTCTCTAATTTCATTCGGCTTAATAGAAGCTACTTGAAATAAAGATTGATAAAATTTTGCTCTGCTTTCTGAATCTCCGCGAAGCAAACCTTCAACCGAATGTTTAAAATAATAACCTAACCGCCGTTCTTTTTCTGTAAGAAAACGAAAATCAAACCACTGTTCCCGCCTAACTATCCAAGGCAATAAAGTGATTTTTAAAAACTGGATCCAATCAGATTCTATATTGTTATAATGCGCCTGTGTTAAGTCTTTTAACAAATGAGGAGCAATATTCAGCCATCGTGCAATCTCAGGAATTTGGAATTGCCGAGTTTCTAAAAATTGGGCATCGTCAGGAGGGATTCCTATTTTTTCAACTTCCAAACCGCCTTCAAGAACCATAAAACGATGACTTTTTCCTAAGCCTTCATATTGTTTAACATCTTCCCTCAACGCTTTTTTTACTTCAGGTCCTGCCCCTCGCGGCATCTTTAATATTAAACCAAGATTAGTACCAGAACCAAACCAACGGCTACCAAATTGCTCTGCCGCCATCGTTAACCCTAATGACTCACGAGCTTTTTGTACTATACTATAACCAATAAAACCATTATAACCTAAACCAGGAATATGAAGAATTTTATCACGGCCTAAAAACTTATCTTCTCCACCTACATTAATTCTATAAATAACATCCGATCCGCCCCACTCAACCGTAACCCTATCTGGCGTAATAGGCCAAAGCTCAATAATATCCCCTTGGCGATTACGAACAATCTCACTATACTGATTACCCCAAGTAAGAAGATGCGCCATGCCAGTTTCGTGATAAGTGCTTGCAGGCATAGATGGATTAGGCTGTTTAGAAAGCACATAATATGCCGGATGGTCTGTTATCAGTTTTCTACCACCCGATGGTTTTCTTTTATAAAGATGCAACGGTAACGCACAAGCAATTGTACTGCTAATAATATTTACACCACAATAATAAGCTGAAGTATTAAGGGCTAAATTCTCTGATACCTGAACACCGCTTTCTGTTTTGCCCATACCATAAAGGTTCCAAAAAGCAGATGACCACGCCTTAGGATCGCTTAATTTTAAATCTCTAAAAAGATTCTTGGCTTTATTAGTATAATAGCCAGCCAAAAGGCTGGTTTTTTCTTTAAATGAATACTTTTGCGTCATATAAACGAAATCCCTGGCGAATCCACCTCAGTATGTCTAATAGATCTATCAAGCGCCATAATCAAAGCAACTATGCCGTCAATTCGCTCCCTGGATTTTTCTTTATTTGGTTTTATGTTTTCTGCTGGATCTTCGCTGGCTACAACATTTGACGCCATCCAGCTTAGTACAGGATTGCCACCATGGGCAATTTCTTGTGCAAGAACCATTCTCTCAAGTGCTTTCATCGGCGGTGACATAGAAGCATACCCTTGCCCAAAACGAACAAGGCTTCTAATAGGATCATCTATTTCGGCAGGATCATCGAAGCCTAAATCTTGTAAATCCTGCATTATCTTCGTCGCTCCCCAGCGATCATATGCAATTTCTCGAATGTCATACTGTTTTAAATCCTGCTCGATTTGACTTACAATAAAATGATAATCAATTACATTACCAGGGGTTGCTATAACATACCCGGCCCTGATCCAAACGTCATACTGCACTCGATCACGGCGAACTCGAATCTCCATATTTTCTTGCGGTATAAAGAAACGACAAAGCACCCTATATGGCTCTTCCTCAACTTCGGGAGGAAATACCATAACAAAAGCCGTAATATCTTTATTTGTAGAAAGGTCAAGACCCGCATAGCAAATACGACCTCTTAATGCTTCGCTATCAACCGCCCCACCGCATGCCTTCCAAAGCTCCGGGGTGATCCAAAGCGTCTCGCTTTCTGTCCAAATATCAAGATGCTTTCTTAAAAAAGAATTACGAGCAGAAGGCAATTCAAGCGCCTTCTTAGCTTTTTTTCGTAAATCTTTACGAATCGTTGGCATAATATCAATATTAGGATTCGCCTTAACCCAAAGATCTTCATTATGCCAATCTTCTTCTTCGCCTTCATCTAATGTATAAATAATACCCCAATAGGTATCATCTATAACGCCAATATCCGGGTAATCAATTCCTGTTAAAATTCGTTCGGTGTAACTATGTTGTTCCCAACAAATACTTTGGCGATCAACTCCAGCGGTTGTAATCGCCCACATTAAAGGCTGCTGACGAGCACCAGTCGCCGTGTCCATAACATCCCAAGCATCACGAGTTTTATGAACATGCAACTCATCAATTAGCGCACCATGAACATTAAGTCCGTCTAAGGTAGAAGTATCACGACCGACAGGCTCAAATTTACTTGCGGTTGCCTCAACATGAAGATTATTTCTATATATTCTTATATGATCCCTAAGCAATGATGAACTTTTCACCATTCTTGTTGCTTCTGTGTGGCTAATCATCGCTTGTTCGTGCTTGGTAGCAACGCTATAAATTTCAGCCCCTGGTTCACCATCGCCATCAAGCAAATACAAACCAATACCAGCGATCAAAGTCGTCTTGCCATTTTTTCTTGCAACCTCAAGATAAACAGTTTGAAAGCGTCGAGCACCGTCTTCTCTTCTTTTCCACCCAAAAACAACATAAACAACAAATTGCTGCCAAGGACTTAATTTAAAAACCTGCCCAGCCCATTGGCCTTTGCTATGCCTTAAAAACTCAAAAAACTTAATTACTTGAAGCCCAGCGTCTTTATCAAAGTAAAATTCACTTTTTTTACTCTTAAAACGCTTTAAATCGTTTAAATGTCGCTTCGCTGCTAACTTTACCCACTTACAGGCAATAATTTTTCCAGACAACACATCATCAATATATTGTTCTGGAATATTTTTAGACTTTTTTCTTTTTGGCATTCGCCTTCCACTGCTCGTATGCGTTACCTTTATCTTTAGCAGATTGCTTCGTGCCACTGACACGGCTACGGCTACTTGGCGTCATTCCGAATTCTGTTGCAATCTTCATCATCTTTTCCATTGCCTGATTTTTCATACCTACGTATGGATTCTGATAAAGATGCCCATTTTTCTCACCAACCGCCATATATCCATTATTTTTTATCTGTTCAACCGCTTCAGCCCACGTACTAAACGCATCAGCATAGGCTGCAAGTGCGGTTGCATCAATTTCTGTAATCACTCCAAGGGGCGCAAGAATTTTTGCCACTCTTCGATATTCTCTTTTTGCAATGTTACTTAGAAAGCTCGGAGGCGGAGGAACTTCAGTGGATGGTTGCGGTTCATTTTTTGGCAAAGGCTTACCAGTAGGATTGCCACGCAGCATTCTTAATTTTGTCGGTGTCGGTTTCGTTCCACGAATAGCCATACAATTCAGCTCAATAAAAAAGGGCAGACTGCAAAAAAGCAGGCCTGCCCTTGTAAAAAAGGAGGTAAAAGTCTATTTTAAGCAGCTACTAAAAATATATTATAATTTATTTTAATATATAATAGTTTTGCTTAAAAGTAAAGACTTTTTATATAATATTACTTTTTATATAAAGAAAATAAAAGTAATAAAGAAAATAAACATAATCTAATTGGAGCGTAATAAAAATACTATTTCATTTTTAAAGCTCCTTTAATTGCCTTCTTGTTATAGTTTCTTCTTGTGACTCTTGCGGGTAATCGCCTGTTGAATTTAAAATCTCAAATACAATATCCTGGTAAATAAACGATGTACACCGAGGGGTTCTACCAACAGCCATACCCTCAAAAATTAAAGCATTTATATATTTAAAATCAAGCATAATCATAATATTTTTTTGGTTCACTCTGTTCTAATGGATTTCTCTTAATTTATGGCTCGCTTGCGTTGAATGGGTTTCTCCTTGTCAATGGCTCGCTCAGAATTTCTGGGTTTCTCGGCGCAGATAGCCCGCTCAAACAGGATAGGTTTCTCCAACTTTTTGGCTCGCTCTCGTAAATTAGACTTCTTTTCTTATATGGCTCGCTTTATAAATCAAGCGGCATGCTTTCTCCCAAGATATTCCTCTTCATAAGGGACACGAATAGGCAACCCTTCCAATTCCCGCCATGCCACATACAAATCTTTCAAAAACATCTTAATCATTTTACGAATTGCGGCTTTATGACGATGATCTGGATAAGCATCTTTCCATGCTACCGTTCTGGTAGATACCCCCTTATATTTCTTTTTAACTCTATCCACTCGCCGCAACCGCTCTTCGACCAATCTATCGCTATTCTCTAATCGTTGTTTCGTATCATAATAATATCCAGAATATGGGACAGATTTACATTTAAGAAAACTACCGCCAAGCACGCCACAAAGCTTAGATCTTAGAAATTGATTATAAGAGCATTTTTTACCCTTCACTTTTCGATCTTTCCCTGGAGCCAATCCAGCAAACGAAACTAAATTACTAACCATTGGGGCTTTATAAATATCAAATTGAGTAATAATTACTGCCGCCATCATTGTTCCTACGCCTTTAATGTTGCCAAGAAAATTAATCCAAAGATCATGCTGTTTTATTACTTTGGCCATTTCCTTTTCTAATCCCGCTTCCATCTTTACACATTCATCACGACGACTAATCAACGGCATAAGTAAATAATTATCTCTTTCTGGAATGCCCTTTTTAACTTCTCCATTTTTCTTACGTCCAATCATCCCGTCAAGATTAATCCGCTCCTGTTGATAATCGTAATACGCCCTGGTATTAATTGCCAATGAATTTAATTGCTCCTGTGTAAATTTCATAATTTAATCTCCTTTGTGCTTTCTATGTTCCTTACCGTCTTATGACAGAAGGGTTTACGCTCTTAAATTCTGGGTTTCTCGAAATATCTGGCTCGCTCGTTTTACGTGGGTTTCTCTTCCAAGCTGGCTCGCTTTTAGTTTATAGGCTTCTCTAAATTGGTGGCTCGCTCTTGGACCGTGGATTTCTTAGGTACCATAGCAAAAATCAAAATCATCTATACACCAGATATAGCCAATACACGTTCAATTTCATCTTTCAATTCATGCAAAACAAATATTTCATTTTCTGTTAACGGATAAGAATTGGCCCTCAATGCATTAAGCAATAAACGAGCATTGACAATAGGTAGCATACCATTTGCCGTACGGGCATAATGTTCCTGCTTTTTTGTTAATTTCTTTCCAGCCAAATCCATTGCCCCAGCAGATAGCGGTACTTTTTCGCCAGTATTCGTAGTTGCAGTGCGCCGATTTTCCAAAAATTTTAAGCTTTCCTTTGTCATCCCAAGAGCATCAGCAATAGCAGCCAATGGAATCTTTTTTCTTTTTGCCGTAAGCGCCACATGCACCCGGTCTTTCGGTGTCAAAGGCAAACCATGCTCTGCATTCAAACGGGCAGCTTCAAGAAACATCTCCTTCTCATTCTTATAATCACGAAATTCAACAGAGGCTTCCGCTGCATCTCCAAAAAGTAAACGGTATGCTTCCGCCCGATGCATACCATCAATAATACGATAACTCTTCGCATCCGCAATAATCGGCGGAAGCACGACCCCGGCATCTATCGCCTCTTTTAATCGCTTAACATTAGTTGAATCTAAATCATTAGCTTCATAACGAGGCCATAAAGACCAATCCTTTACCAATTCAAGTACCTTTACTGTTTTAACCATTTTTAATTATCCTTTCTCATTTGAGAATTAATAGCTTCCCATTACCTTTTGGTATGGGAGGTTGCGCTCGTTTTCTTTGGGTTTCTCTATGTTGATAGCTCGCTCAAAAGGTTTGGGTTTCTCCTGATCACTGGCTCGCTCCTACTGGATGGATTTCTCCAGGCATATGGCTCGCTCTGATGGATTGGGTTTCTCAGAGTGATTGGCTCGCTCAAAAGGAATGGGTTTCTCTCTTCTCTTGGCTCGCTCTAAAAGCGTGGGTTTCTCTATTTGTCTGGCTCGCTCAAATATCATGGGTTTCTCAGGATCCATGGCTCGTTTATTATATTATAAGCCTTACAAGCATTTTCTTAAAAATAATTTTTGATTATTTCCCGATTTATTAAAATCCACTATTGCTTGCGCTATCTTAATGACATCATCATCTGTCATTTGTTGTTTAAAAGCATTTACGCACCATGCTATAATTCGGCAATTTGATTTAATATATCCTTTTTTAGGATCAATACGATCAATTGATGGTGACATAGGATGAATATATCTTGGTTTTAATCCAGTATTACCACGAGTAACCAAATGTAATTTAACACCCGATAGCTGACATATACCTGATCTAATTAAAGGCTTAAGCCAATTATAATCAAGATCAAATGGTATATTATTTTTTTGACAATACGTCTTTTTATCCCAAAGCATATTTTTTACTCTACCGTGTAATGTATTTAAATAAGCATATTTTTTCTCTTTAATAGTGCCCGGCCATTTTTCTTTACGTCCAGCGTTATTACGAAAACCACCTCTATGATCTAATAATTTATATCCTTTTAATTTATTACCAAATAAATCTCTACGCATAATTTAAACTATTATTTTATTATAATATTATTATAATAACCTAATACCTAAAACCAACTATTGTTGCGAGAAAAC
>Ga0180437_10000569_pt1 | contig 69963 bp, 44 predicted proteins | sample SS_ome_4_FD_132410 | JGI IMG/M metagenome (GOLD analysis project Ga0180437, IMG submission 132410) | Hypersaline lake sediment archaeal communities from the Salton Sea, California, USA - SS_3_D_1 metaG | ecosystem: Environmental > Aquatic > Non-marine Saline and Alkaline > Hypersaline >...
TACGTTTTGAATTGCCAAATGATCCGGAGGTGCAGCATGTTTTGCTGAAAATGGACACTGAGCAGCAAATGCTCTACGACTTGCTGTATTGACAGGGTGTCCCAATGTTGAAGTCAGGAAAAGGTGCTCAAATGAGTGCTTCATTTGTTATTGATAATAGCTTCTATTGTGAAGATTATCGAACAGCCTTACCGACCGGGACGAAGTAAGCCGAGTATTTCAAGGAATATTAGAATTCTCTTCGATAATCTCCTACCCAAATGGGATGACACTGCCATATGCTCGATCCTAAGCTTGGCCAGGACGTCGAGACAAGTCGGAAAGAAACAAGTGCTTCCGGATTTTGAGGAACGTACCGCTGGGGCCAGTTGATAACAAGGTCTGCCGAAGCTCGGACCTCCCAGATAGCTTCGTCTTGAGACGGTCGGGCAAGTAGGGCTTTGGTGCGGAATCTGGAAAGCCAACCTTTTTGGTCTTTATGAAAACTATCATTCGTAACAGGCATATCCATACTGACACCGCCGCATGTAAGCCAGATCAAGATCAAAGTCTGAGTCTGAATCGAATGTTCCAACTTTGTTTGAGTCGAATGTTCAAACTTTTCCTGGTTGGCAAGTCCCGGAAGACTCGGCTTCATAGGTGTCTCCCCAAGATATTGGTACTTACGAAGATATGCATTAAAATCCGTTATCAAAATCGATAGTGCCTGGCGATGTCGCATAGCCAACAGCAAGGCCCGTAGTCGGAATAAATTCTCCAGATCTGCGTAAACTGGCACAGAAGTTGTAAGGTTGCTGAATTCCTGTGAAAGGTTGTCGGCGAACGCAGTGGCAATGGGATCATCCTCCTTGACATCGTACAGTTCCCCCGAGGATGTTGTGGCCTGTTTCTCGGTGAGAATAACAACCTGGCAGTCGTCCAGCCAAACGATTCCATCTGCTTCCTGAAAAGTCGGGCGGCCATGCTGCACGTGGAACCAGAAGCGGGACATGCTGGGTCGGCTTGGCGGGATTGCCTGCCCATTCCGGATATATTGTTTCGCCTTCTCCCGCGAAATATCAAGGCTTGATTTCACATTAGGTAATTTGAGGAGTCCCTGGGAGACCTTCTTCATGTGGTAGTCAGCGTCGATCATGATATGTGCATGTCGCGAATTTTTGGGCACGCCGCCAACGACAACCTGCTGGGGCCCGATGGCATCTTTCACCTTCTTGAAAAGGTCATCCGAGTCATCCTGCGATCCACTGCTCTGCCGAAATACATCGTTCAGCTTGCGTATGTGCTTGGGGAGAGGGTCAAGTGAGCAGTATGGACAGGAGCCGCGACCAACACACCGCATGTTCACAAGCAGATCATCCAGGTGTAGTGTTGGACGCTTTGTTAATTTTCGTCCCACGAGAATAACGTCCCTGTCGTCGGGCTCGTTGACAGTGATGAATCCGTCGATCCGGCTGATTCCACCTACCTGCTGGTATCGTTGCTGGAGTTTGGCCCGGTTAGCTAAGTTCGCCTGGATTTTCTTTTCTAATGCCCGGAGTGATACACATATATACTCGGTTTCGACTGACGAGGCAGTCAAATCTGCCCGGGAGGACCGGTCGGCATTTGATCCGGCTGCCAGCCCTGTGATAGTTATCCAGACGATACAGCATACAACTGCTGTCCTGCTTGCCACAAGTTCTGGGGCTGTTGTATGTTCTCTTGCAGTCATGTTACACCTCCTTTTATTTTTAATATTTTTTACCAATATCCCCGGCCCGCCCGGTGTCTCCTGTCGACACCGGCACCGGATACGTGTCACTATGTATATAGGGTGTCCTTCAACTCACGCAGACGTTCCTGTGCAAGTTTTATCTGCTGGTTGTGCTTTGATTCGGCCACCGCCAGAAATTCATTATACCACTTTATTGCGTCTTGTCTGCGCCCGAGCTGATCCGCTGCAAGTGCCCGATTGAACATCGTGCCAGTGTCCTGTGGTTTAATCTCATAAGCTCGACTATAGCAATCAATAGCCTCATCCAGGCGATCCAGCTCGTGCAAACACCGCCCCATCCCAGCGAAGGCCTCGGCATTAATCCAATCCATTTCTATCACATCTTTATAGCATCTCAAAGCGTCTTCGCAAAGACCAGCAAGTTCCAAGGCATGGCCCTTTGCACCCAGGGCTGCGGAGAAGGCAGGATCCACTTCAAGAGCCCTGTCGAAAGCTTTAACCGCTTCATGGTAACGCTTAAGCCCAACAAGCACTCGACCTTGTCCGTGCCAAGCATAAGCAAAATGTGCATCAATGTCCAACGCTTTATTCTGACAAACCATGGCCTCCTTATAACGTCGCAAACGCCCAAGTAAGGCTCCTTTGTTACTCCAAGCATGCGCTGAGTCCGGTTCCATATCCAGCGCATGATCATAGGCATTAAGGGCCTCATCGTAACGTTCTATAGATTCGAGACTTATTGCGAGATTGTTCCAATAGTCCCCTGTCCGATCCATTTCAGGAGGTATCTCGGGCCGCTCACCGACTAACTGGGTGTAGAGGACCTCAAGGTCCTTTCGCAATGCTGCAAATCCAGTGTAGCGTCGCTTTGGTTCTACCTCTAAGGACTTTTGGATAACAGGCCAGAAAGGACTGTTTACATATGGTACAGGCCCCGATATTTGCAGATCATACAGTCGCTGGGAGTATGCTTTGGCATCAAGAGTTCCAGGTACGTGAAACGGGGATTCCGGACGTCCATTAGCCATCTGCCATAACACCAGGCCAAAACTATAGATATCACTGCGGATATCGGCTGCTCCCATGCCGGTGCGGAACACCTCGGGGGCGATGTAGCCTGGGGTTCCGCAGATCCGCCGATCTTTTTCCCGGATCATCCCGGTACCGAAACCTTTGAACGGATCTACCAGACGCGGCTCTACAGGACTCGGGCACTTATCCAAGGTAGTAGCCAGGCCAAAGTCGGTGATCTTAGCATGGCCGTCGTGCCCAATCAGGATATTGTCCGGCTTAAGATCCAGGTGTGCTCTGATTCCATGTGTACTGGCATGTTCCATACCATGACACAACTGTATAGCCCACTGCAGCGCCTTGTCGACTTTTATCGGCTCACCCTGCAGGTAATCACGCAGACTCGTTCGTCCCCTGGTGTCGGGTTTGACATAGTGGGTCGCCACAAACAGTCGACCATGTATTTGCTCTACAAGAATGGCCGGCACGATACATGAATGTCGTTCGAGACCAATCCAGAGTGCCACCTCTCGACGAAAGAGATCTATTACTCGCTGGTCCAACCTGCGAAAGGTCTTCAAGGCACATTCACGCCCTGTATTTCGGAAGTCCGCCAGATAAACATATCCAAAACTCCCCTCCCCCAGCAAGTCTCGAATGCGATAGGACACACCAATAGAGTCACCACGTTGATAGACGGATGTTACTCATGGTGGAGATGCCAGGCCGATATACAGAGTATACGCCCCGTCAGATACACCCTTGAACTCCGCCAGCAGGTAAGATTCCCCGCTCACTCTGACCTTATCGAATACAGATGCTACAGCCTTGGTATTGGTTTCTTTGGGAAGGAGTACTACAATGAATGGATCTTCCTGATCCGGTTGGGTCCAGTATTTAACGGAGACGCGGCCAATTGCACTGTCAGCGGTGGTTTGTAAAATCCGACGTTCCTTGTGACATATCTCTGAAGTGGCTGACTGCAGGCTGCGCGAGTCTATTGTGACTGCCTGCAGGATTTCCTGGGCTGCCTCTTCAGGTCTGTCTTCTGCCAAGAGTTCACTCCCACGGTTCAATTGTTTCTCCAGTTCCGCAATCTCCTCGGGCCCACCTACCCCACGATGCACAGGTTGAAGCTGAAAGCGGTATGAAAGAGGCATGACAGCACGTGCCAGTGATACGATCTGATTACGTTTGTCGATGAGCACCTTCACACCCAGGCCTATCTCCTCTTTGAAATCCGAGAGCCATTGCCGGGCTTGCTTAATCAGGTTGGGGTGTTCCTGCACAATCTCACTGACTGCCATAGCCAGACGCCATTGTTTTGTTACGCGTCCGTGCTCGGCTGCAGTCCAGGAATTCCACAGGGAATCAAAGTGCTCCTGTGCATAACGAAACGCGCGCACCCGCTCAACACACTCGGGGCAGTCCGCCATATGGTCCTCAGCCGCCATCTGCTCAGATTCTGACACTTCTTCCAGAACATAATCTCGAATTGTATTGTCATCTAAGTGCCGCATATCGTTACCTCTTTTTCTATTTGTTTCCGGGAGCGGACACGTGCCTTAAACCGGCGGCACCACATAGACAAACCCGCCTAAGCCTGTCGGTTCCCAGAGCGGTCATTTTTACCCCAGGTCTACTTAATATACATCTGAAATTCCTATTTCTCAGCGTCGGAATCAACATAGCACTGAGCAACACGAGGAAGCCGACACTTGCATCCTCGTCGTGGTATATGTCCCTGCAGGGCCTGTCTGGCAATGAATTCGATCTTTGTCCGGATCGAATCGCCCTTCTTACATCCCATGACGCGGGCAACCTTGGACTTCACATCATAACACCAATCAGAGATCGGATGGTTCGCCCTCAGATCCGACTGTTGTCTGCCATAGTAATCACGGAAACAGGTGTCGGCCGCTCTCTTGTTGCTGATGACTTTCAGGTGTTCTTGGGGCGGTAGTATAAGGTTTTGGATTTCCTGACAGAGCCTTTCGCGCACAGGCGTCAGGTGGTCTTTTATGCCCTGGTCGCTTATGAACCCACCAGCGGCTTTATAGCTTCCCGGGAAGTGTTGCTCCAATTCAGCCAATTGCTCTGCTCCGTATTTTTTGTCGATTTTTTCCGGATCAGTCTCAACGCCTCTGTTACTCGCCCTGCCGTGGATAAGCTTGGCATAGCCAAAGGCAAGCTGTTTATGGGGATAACCCCCGCATAAAAAGGTAACGCGGAAAAACTCATTATAGACAAGCATATTCCAACGAAATTCTTCCGTTTCTTCGAAAAAGTCGATATTCACTATATCGTCAGCAGCCTTCCGGTCTGGTTCGCGGAGGGATTGTCGCCTTTTATCACGCCAGTGCATGGCCTCGTACTTCGCAATACACTTAAAGAGCCACGTGTATAAACTCGCTTTACTCGGATCGTATCCGCGGTTTTCGGGACACTTATGCAGGCGTTCCCATGCTGTCTTCCAGGTTTGCTGCATAACGTCCTCTATATCCTGGTCCGGGACGCCAAAGGTACTGAGGAATACACGAAGCCGGTTCGAATGAAATGCTGCAACCTGAGTGAAGGCCTCGTATTTAGCAATACATTTAGTTAACCATGTGTAAAAGTCCGCACGGCGAGAGTCGAAGCCCCCCTCTTTAGGATCTTTACGCAGACCTTCCCATGCCAATTCCCAGATTTTTTGCAAAACGTCTTCTATATCCTGATCTATGACGCCGACGCTACGGAGGAATCCGAGCAGTTTGTTCTTATGCAGTGCTTTGAGCTTTTCGAAAGACTCTTTGTTGCCCTTGCGTGCTTCTTCAATAAGCTGACTCTCTTTTGCCTCAGTCATATGTAACTCTACCCAGACGAAACTGGAATCATATGTATTACTTGACAGTTGAGATACCAACCAGCAATACCGGATATTACTCTTTATAGACAGCGAGGTCAACAGTATCCATTTATACTTTCTTGCTGCTTAATTCTATGATTAATACTCTCTTTTCATCTGAATATATCCTGGCAACATAGTCCCAGGTCCCGTTCCTTCCTTCGGCTCATCGGATGAACACCTACTCGATTTTTGAAGCGTAGGACGTGAAGGATGTGGGCATAGCGAAATAGCCGCAGGACTGGCGTATGTGATCTTCCAGTGCGAAAATATCGATTTTTAGCTTAGAGCAGACCTTGAGCAAGCCTCTACTGTTCCGACCTCGGTTGACCAGAGACAACAGGAGGTCTTGCTCACGCACATAGGGTGAACGACTCCACCAGGCAATATCCTCGGCCAGACGCTGACAATCCGCATAGATGGTGCTCAGGACCAGTTCCCCCGACGATGACTCTCGGCTAGTCAATCGGTCGATACCCTGGCAGAGGTCTTCGGCATTTATACCCATTTGCCTGGACCACGATTGAATCACCTTGCCATTGGCTTTGAGACAACCGTAAAACAAAAACTTCGTCTCTACGACTGTGCGTCCCTTGCTGCGTGCGAAGCGCTCAGATTCTTGATAGGCCCTTTCAACTGTTGCCTCGCGCGGACAATCGATCGGTGTGACGATGCCATCCTCCGGACGTAGAGCCATAATGTCGATTGCACAGAGCCATGACGCTCGATTAATCTGCTCTTGGGCCCAACTATGTGCATCAGCGAAGGTAAGTCCGTCCGGTCGTGTCATTTCCACACTTGCAACACCGGTCGCCTCGGCGACGAGAAGGGTCCCTGTATCAACATCCTTTCGGATCGATCCTTTGTTGTCTACAACTGAGGCGCCCCCGGACGTGGAACCTAACCAGCATCCTACCAGTGCATGACGCGGATTGGAATCGTCACCAGCCGTCAAAATCACCACCGGATACAGACCTGCATTTTCAAGGCAGCCGGCAATCAACAAAGCCAGATCGATACAAGTGGCTTGTCCTTTATTAGGCCCACCAGGATTGTCCAGAATTTCCTGAGGTGGCTTTATCCTCTGATAATGACGAGTTCCTTCCGGAGGACACCAGCGTAGCTCGCAGTCTTCTCGTAGATAATCGTACAGCCTCTGGAATACCACCCTTACTCTGTCTCCACGTCTACTTCGGAGTAACTCGAAAAATGAGCCGACACCTTTTTCTGCATTCAATTTTGCTTCAGCCCCGCGCACAGTACGCTGAATCGCCGTATTTTGGGGACAGACAAAGGCGGCAAGGGTACTGCGTGCTTCTTTATCGTAGGACCAGGACCAGATTCCCAGAACCTGAACCTCCCTGGTTGCTTCCGGGTACTCACGCCCCCCAATCTCAACAGTCAGTTGGGTGGGCATCGGTTCTACCTGCGATCGAAGTTCCCTCACATGAAAGCGAAAAAAGGGTGCCTCGACAGATGTGGATTCAAATGGCTCCAGAGCTGGGATAGTCACGGAGCAAGGATCGGTATAGCCAACCACACGCAGCACAAGCTGCATGGAATCAGATCGTTGCCGTCCGACGTTGTAGCAGAGCAGCTCTTCCACAATCGGCGCGCCGCAGTGATACGAGGCGTAGTTGATCGTATGCACACATGATGCCACAATAAGGACACTTTTGGTGCGGATATACAGCCAATCCTCTGGTATCACAGTCCATCGAATACCATTTGATTCCACGAATCCACCGGGTCGGAACTCAACGGGGCACTTTTCCTTAATTGATTGACCATCGACACTAATCGTCACACCACTCAGAGCTTCGATAAACCAGCCCATACCCGATCTCCATACATGGGCCAGGCCCAAATCGGGTTGAGGACCGGAATGAAATGCCAGGGCCGATAGCTCTTGTACATCGCCGACATCAGTGAGAACGATATAGACATCGTCACCGGGAAGGGATTCCATATAGAATCCCTTCCCATCGGGACCACTAAGCAGAACGCACTTCATCTGATTTTTCTGCTTTTTAGGCATAGCGATTTTCAGATCCTTAAGCCTTAAGCGGCATAAAATCATTATAATCCTTAATTCAATCCCTGAGAAACCAAATCTCTACAGTAAGTAATATAAAGTCATCAGCGTATCGCGTGGGCCGGCCGCGTGTAAGAAATTTTGAAAACTTAACACCGGAAAATTGGAGATTATGATTATGAATACAGAAGAACAGAAATGCCTGGTCCTGGTCGTGGACGACGATTTCAATTTCGCGGCTGCAGCGAAAGCAGCACTCATGTACTATGGTTTCACCCCGTACGTTGCTCACGTAGGCAATGCAGGAATTCAGAAATTCTTCATGTATCGCCCTGATGTAGTCGTGCTGGACCTGCACATACCAAAGGTTAGCGGCCTAAAGGTGCTCAAAGACATCAAGGAGGCTGACGCCGATGCCATGGTCGTAGCCCTGGGAGCCAATCAGCAGGATAAGTATCAGGCAGGAAAGTTTGGCGCAGATGCCTACCTCAATAAACCGGCCAACCCAGAGGCGATCTGTGAAATTGTCCTGGACCTCGCTGGTGCTGCGCTGACTGCCTAGGTCGCTGCAATCGGGGCCTGAACAGACACATATTAACGCCGGTTGGCAATTTTGCATCGGTAGCCAACCGGCCTTCTTTGTATCCAAATGGGGGGAATCCAATCAGCACAAGCATGATTTGGCTTTGTTTGGCTTTGCTTTTCTTGACTCCCCTTTTACAATATTTTTATATTATCCCTTGTCTAATAAGTATTTACGCTCGTTTTACCTTAATGGAAATTGGCTTTGTTTTTTCAAGTAGCCTTTCATTGTCTTTGCTAATAACCAGCAACTAACAACCATGAACCACATCATTGGCTTTGTTTGGCTTTGTTTTACCTTGATAAAAATCGCAACAATTCTTCATATTCACTTATCACATAAGCACTTACGCTCATCTGCTCTGTTTTAAATTGGCTTTGTTTTTTCAAATCACACAAGAGCATAAGGCATATGAGCATAGGAGCATAAGAAACCAATTCATTTTTATATATTGTTTATTACCTTCGCTTTTTCCTTCAAATCACTATATACCAAATACTATACACTAAATACTAATTCATTATTCATTCTACGACCGGCAATCGAAAAAAGCGGGCATTTTTTAAATAAATGTCCTTGATACAGCGTCCTTAAGCCACATATTTTGCAGATTATCAGGATTCTTTACAGCAGAGTGTAAAAACAATAGTCAATAGTAAATCGAAAATCGTAAATTTCAAGGTCTCCGTGACACAGCAGCCTTTGATTAACCACGAAGCCTTCTCATGGAAGAGCACGGAGAACACTAAAAAAGAATCAAATAGTCAATTACAAAGCTTTTTGGTTTTTTTTTTGCTTTTGTTAAGGCTTTTTGTAAATTACCATTGATAATTTGCCCTTGAGATACCAATGACGATCTTATTAAGGGATAGCGATGAGTAAGCAAAAAGACAATCGAAAGACCGAGGGTAAAGGATCCGTTCCCACCGCGAGCTACGGAGACGGGCTTGCTGGATTAGGCAGCAAGATAGGCCAATATAAACTTCACAGCATTTTAGGCGAAGGAGGATTCGGTATTGTCTATCTTGCTGAGCAGCAAAAACCTGTCAGGCGGAAGGTGGCCCTTAAGGTCATTAAGCCCGGCATGGATTCCAAACAGGTCATCGCCCGGTTCGAGGCCGAACAACAGGCTCTGGCCCTGTTGGACCATCCAAACATCGCCCATGTCTTTGACGCCGGGACAACTCAGAAAGGTCGGCCGTACTTCGTGATGGAATATGTCAAGGGCATATCCATAACAGAACACTGCGATAAAAATAAGCTCACAATCGAGGAAAGGCTAAAGTTATTTCTCTCAGTCTGCGAGGCTGTTCAGCACGCTCATCAGAAGGGAATTATCCATCGAGATATAAAGCCTTCGAATGTGATGGTAACTGTCCGGGATGACCACGCCGTAATTAAGGTAATTGATTTCGGTGTGGCCAAGGCCCTCAGTCAGTCACTGACAGATCGAACACTCTTCACCGAGCAGGGTCAATTGGTCGGCACGCCTGAATATATAAGTCCTGAACAGGCTGATACAACCAATCAGGACATAGACACACGCACAGACATTTATTCGTTGGGTGTGTTGCTTTATGAGCTTCTGACCGGTGCTTTACCTTTTGACCCAAAAACATTGCGAGCGGCAGCTCTCGCTGAGATTCAAAGGACCATACGGGAAGACGATCCCCCTCGTCCGAGTACTCGTCTTTCTAGTTTGGGCGAAGAAGCCACCAAGGTGGCCAAAAGTCGTTGCACAGATGTCGCGACTCTGTCCAGTCGCTTACACAAGGAGCTTGAGTGGATTCCTTTAATGGCAATGCGAAAGGAACGTGATCGCCGCTATAAATCGGCGTTCGATCTGGCTGAGGATGTCGAGAACTACATGAACGGAAGATCTTTGATCGCAGGTCCAGAGTCAGCCGCATACCGTATGAAGAAGTTTATGCATCGGAACCGGGTTGTGGTTACTGGCATCGCTGCAGTGCTCATTGTTCTAATAGCTGGTATAGTAACCTCGACAATTTTCGCTATTTACGCAAGAAGCCAGCGCAAGACTGCCGAGGCAGACCGAGACAGAGTAATTGAGGCTGAGCGGCACCTTGAAGAGAAGGTCGAATCCCTTCAGAAAGCGATATACCTCAGCAGGATTCGTTTAGCCGCAATAGAATACGAAAAGAGCAATCCCAGAAGAACCCGAGATTTGTTGGAATTATGCCCCGCTGATTTAAGGAACTGGGAATGGTATCGGTTGTGGCAAGTGTCAGACCAGGCTCGGATAACGTTGGTTACCCATGTAGGCAACTCCGCAGCGTTTAGTCCGGATGGTACGCGGATCGCCTCCGGCGGGATTCGCGAGATCAAAATCTGGGATGTGAATACAGGAGCCGAACTGATGACATTTGGCGCACATGATCATATCGTAAAGTCTTTGGCTTTCAGCCCCGATGGAACGCAGATTGTTTCGGGTAGTCTTGACAAAACGATTAAGGTTTGGAATGCGAGTACAGGAGCCGAGGTGATGACACTGTGGAGACCAAGAGAGAACATACCATCTGACGCTTCGAGTTTGAATCGCGTGTTTTCGAACCATACAACTGTCGCTGTCAGTCTGAACCAGAGATTAGTAATAGGGAATTGTTTTGACAATGCGATCAGGGCCTGGGATATGAACTCTGGCGCCGAACTAATGACCGTACGTGGGCATATTCTTCCGGTAGTCTCTGTGGCCCTTAGTCCAGACAATACACAGATTGTCGCATGTAGCCTTCTTGATAAGACAATTTACGTCTGGGACGTAAGAACGGGAAACAAGGTGATGACGCTGCACGGACATACTGAGTCCGTTAATTCTGCAGTCTTTAGCCCCGATGGTACGCGGATTGCCTCAGGTAGTTCTGACGAAACAGTAAAGGTGTGGGATGCAACCACAGGAGCCGAGCTAATGACATTACATGGGCACACTGACGACGTTGACTGTGTGGTCTTCAATCCGGATGGCACATGGATTGTGTCTGGCAGCAGAGACAGGACAATCAAGGTATGGGATGTCAATACGGAATCAACGGTGATTACTTTAAGGGGGCACACTGAACCCGTTAACTGTGTGGCGTTTAGCCCGGATGGCACTGAGGTTGTATCATGCGGCCTTCACGAACGGGCGATCAAGGTGTGGGATGTCAATCCGAGATACTTGGATGTCAATCCGAGATACGAAGTAATGACGTTATCAGGGCACAAGAATACTCTAACATCTGTGGCCTTTTGTCCGGATGGGAGAAGGATTGTATCTGGAAGCCATGACGACACGATCAAGGTATGGGACGCGAGCACAGGAGCCGAATTGATAACGTTGCGAGGGCACAATAGGTCCGTCTTCTCTGCAGTCTTCAGCCCGGACGGTACGCGGATTGTCTCGGGCAGTTGGGACGAGACTATTAAGGTGTGGGATGTGACCACGGGAACCGAGCTAATAACGTCGCGCGGGCACACTGATTTGATCGACTCAGTAGTCTTTAGTCCGGATGGTACACGGATTGCATCTGGTAGTTCTGACGACACAGCCAAAGTGTGGGATGCAACCACTGGAGCCGAGTTAATGACGTTGCGTGGGCACACTAACAACGTTGTTTCTGTGGTCTTTAGTCCAGACGGTATGCAGATTGCCTCAGGTAGTTCTGACGAAACAGTGAAGGTATGGGATGCAACCACAGGAGCCGAGCTAATGACGTTGCGTGGGCACAATCGCGGCGTTAATTGTGTGGCCTTCAGTCCCGATAGTACATGGATTGTATCGAGCAGTAAAGATAGGTCGATTATAGTATGGGATGCGAACACGGGAACCAAGCTGATGACATTGCATGGACACACTGAAAGTGTTGTTTCTGTGGTCTTTAGTACGGACGGCACACGAATTGTCTCAGGTAGTCCTGACGACACAATCAAGGTGTGGGATGCAAACACAGGATCTGAGTTGATAACCTTGCGGTGCCAGTACGCTTCTGAACATGTTGCCTTTAGCCCGGATGGTAAGCGGATCGCCTCCTGTGGATTGGGTAAAACAATAAAGGTCTGGAATTCCGCAAAACCTGGTGAATGAAACTAAGGGCAAATGTTAAGAAAAAGTGTCTATCCCGAACGGCGGGATTTTAATTTGTAGAAGTCACCCACATCGACAAAAGGCTGCAATTGAATTGAAACATAATACTCTTACCGCAACAGCTTTGGTCGATGGGCTTAAGCTCTCCCTGCACGTTCTGGGTCCGGTATCAATCCTTTTTTTGGTCTTGCTGTTTTGAGTTATTTCTGAAAGTTCCGGTTTGGGCGAGGGCATTTATTTCATTTTTCTACCATCTGGCAACGATGAATCCAACTATAATGTTTACCCGAACAGAATAATGCTGTCAGGAATGAACGGGTTGTCAAGTCCAATCAGTAAACATATCCGACAATAGTCTTGCACAGATTCTTCTTGAAGTCGAAGGGTTGATTTGATATAAGAAAGTTAGCTTCTTTTGTAGCTTTTGGCTGTTTTGAGCTGCACAATGAGGGTTTGTGTAAGCGGCCGGAGCATGGTCACATCCGAATCATTGCCGTCACCGAATACATTCTTTTGCGAGTTGAGCTTTGCTCGGTGGGCCGAGGCCCACCCTACTTGCTGGTGGGGCAAGCCCCACCCTACATGCTATTTCTGCTAATAGTCTTTGAAGCCCCTCATCCACTCGGGCCAGTCATCCGGTTGTGCGCCGCCAGCTTTCGTCCACGTTCCGTTCGTGTCGAACTCGCGATGCCATTTAAGTGTCCATAATTCCTTTAGGCCCACCTTTCGCACCGACCAGTCGGCAAAGAGACAGAACTGTGCGCCGCCGTGCCGGTTAACACAAAGCGTTCGCATCTCATGGCCTCCTATGACCGGCGTGCGGTCTCCGACGTCCGGCGGCAGGTTGTCGTCCCTAGGCCATGCGTCCACCCACCAGCCCTCGGTGAATACGGGGACGTTATATGCGCCCGGGACCTGATGTGTCCGCCAGTGATACTCAATCGGGCTGCGTCCCCAAAGGCTGGTCAGATTGGGGGGAGGATTGCACATCCAGCCGTTCGGTCCGTAACTGCCCTCATCGCTGCCGTGGGAGGCGGGCACGCGCCAGGCATCGAACGGAGTGGATGCTAACGCCATGGCCGACATTGCTGCGGACGAACGGTGCTTCTTGGCCGTAGGACATAACCACATCTTCTTGTCCTTGGAATACGGCCGCAAACATTCCCGCCACCAATCGCCGTGGGCGACGTCTGCTCCGAAGGTGGGTAGCTGACCGCTATAGAAATAGCCGTCGTTATCCTGCGTATACATCGCAAAGATCAGGCCCCACTGGTGCAGATTGGAACTGCAGCCTACACCTCTCGCCTGTCGCCGCACACGCTCCAGGGCGGGCATGAGGATCGACAACAGCAGTGCAATGATGGCAATCACTACCAGAAGCTCTATCAGCGTAAAACCTGTTTGAATTTTTCTCCGGCTGCTCATAGTCAATCTCTTTTCGCTATCAATGATGATGCCTATGAAAAGCTCAAAACCAACACTTAATACTGTTGATTCCACAATATTGTTTTAAGACATCCACGTTACGACTTACGTGCTGAGGGCCTTATTCATTCGTTTGATGGTGTCGTCCACCTCTGTAGGTTTCATCATGCCGACTGTGATAGCATCCACTAATTCGTTGCCGAGCACGTACTTGAGCGAGGCGTCTTTCTGTTCGGGTTTGACCAGCTTGCCTGCACCGAAGATTTTCATGCCGAGAACGACCTTGCCGTTCTTGCGAGCCTGCTTTAACACCGTCGCCACTTCTTCGGCTGAGCCGTCCATCTCCGCCTCCTTGCCCACATTGTTGATGCGAGCCAGGATGACATCCGTCCATGGATGAGATGCAGCCACTTTCATAGCACCCAAATCATGACAGGAAACACCGACAGCCCGGACAGCACCCTTCTGTTTCATCTCGGACAGTTCATCCCGGATGCGTTCGAAGGTATTGGGCCATTCGGTGTTCGTCATACAATGAATCAGGCAGATGTCGATGACATCGGTTTTGAGCTCCTTACGGAAGCGGTTCACTTCTTCGGTGGCACCTCCGGAAGGCGAGTTCCAAAATGCCTTACGAGGCCAGATTTTGCTCATGAGTCTGTACTTATCGCGCGGCACACCGTCGAGGGCCGTGCGGACATACGGATGCGCTCCATACAGGTCGGCCGTATCCATCAGCGTAATTCCGCGGTCAAGGCTGTGACGAATCAGCTTAGTAAATGCCTTTTCGCCCAGCCGCGTATGTGCCGAGGAACGTGCTCCTCCATTCCATCCAGTCCCCTGTGCCAGCCGAGAGACTTTGATGCCCGTACGCCCTAACGTCACAATCTCCGGTGCCCGGCTCTTGCCGCTGGTATTCTTAGGTTCGCCGGCCTTTAACCATTTGGGTCCGGCAGCCAGAATACCTGCACCAGCCAGTGCACCAGCTATAATTTGCCGGCGGTTCCAGCCTCGATCCGTTTCTTTGATATATTCCATGTTATTGCTCATCTGGACCGTTCCTTTCATTTTGGATTTCCATTTTAACTTTATTAACTACAAGCTATGCCCCGTATAATAACACAATGTGCCGTTCAATTTCAACATCTTTAATCGTTATCGATTTGGGGTAGCTCCGTAACTTGACAGTTGCCGTCAATGCCATTATAGTGCTGATAAACGATATTGCCGAGCGGGATTGCAGGTTTGAATCCTGCCGGGCGTAGTCGAGTGTAGCTAAAATCAAGACAAATATGAGGAAGTTCATGCTAAATCGAACTGCAGCAGTCATTGCTGTTCTTCTGGCCTTGCCTTTAGCCGGCAAAGCCGGGACAGAAACGGTCATACAGTTGAGCGAACACGTCTCATTAATCCCCGGGCCGGTCAACGGTGTAAGCATCGAAAAAGACAATGCCCGCTTGGTCGTTTATGGCGATCCGACCGGCAAGATTGAAGATGCAGAAATGACTCTATTCACTCACAGCCGGCGTGATGTCGTATGGGCCGGGCGAAAACTCGTTGAAAATGGCGCAACGGCTGTCGCACCCGACGGCGATGTAGGCAATTTCACCAACGTCGAGCAATTCTGGAATGAATTTACTACCCGGAGATTTCATGATTATGACCAGCAGGGAACCAAGATTCCGACCAAATCTCTTAAGATCGGCCGGGCCGTCAAGGCCGGCGAAAACTTTTCATGGAGAACAATACATGTCGAAGTCATAGACACGCCCGGATATACTCGTCAGGCCCTTTCATATTTGATTGAAATTGACGGCATAAAATACGCCTTCGTCGGCGACATTATCTACGGCAAGGGAAAACTGTTCGACCTGTATTCCCTTCAGGACGCCGTCGCAGAAGCAAAAATCGGCGGCTATCACGGCTGGGCCGGCCGCATGGGCATATTAATAAACAGCCTGCGAAAAGTCGCCGAAAAGGAACCCGACATTCTTGTCCCGGCCCGCGGGCCGGTCATACGCAACCCTAACGAAGCGATCAACCTTTTAATCGAGCGACTCCAGGCAGTCTATGAAAACTACCTGTCCATTAGCGCGGGCCGATGGTATTTCAAAAATAATTACGATATCCTTGCCCGGCGCGTCCTGGGCCAAAATCCTAAGGTCAACTGGATGCAATGGGCCGAAGTCATTAAAGACAAGCCCCCCGAATGGATAATTCCTATCAGCAACTCACGTCTGATTATTTCCAAAGATCGCAGCGGATTTCTCGTTGACTGCGGCAGCCGCGGAATAGTCAACGAAGTAATTAAGCTAAAAGAGACAGGCAAGCTTACCGGCCTCGATGGTCTGTTCATAACGCACTATCACGACGACCATACAGACAATGTCGCCGCCTGCATAGATGAGTTCAAATGTCCTGTTTATGCAACCGGCCCAGGCGTCGATATCCTCGAACATCCCGGCGACTATCGCCTGCCCTGCCTGACTCGGAACCCTATCGAAAACATAAAAGTCATGCCGGAAGCGCATAAAATGAGATGGAAAGAATTCACATTCACCTTTCACGACTTCCCCGGCCAGACGATCTACCACGATGCGCTGCTCGTCGAGAAGGACGATGCAGAAAAAATCTTCTTTATCGGCGATTCCTTCACTCCTTCGGGAATCGACGACTATTGTCTGCTCAATCGCAACCTTTTGCACGAATCAATGGGCTACTTCTATTGCCTCAATCTTTTGAGAATAATCCCGCCCGGAACATTGCTTATCAACCAGCATGTCGTCGAGCCTTTCAGTTTCAATGCCGGGCAGCTCGATCTCATGACAGCAACATTAATCAAACGCAAAGCACTTCTTGCCGAACTGCTGCCCTGGGACGAGCCGAACTACGGCATAGATGAGCGGTGGGTTCGCTTCAGTCCTTACGGCAGTAAAACCAAATCCGGCCGGAACGTTAAAGTCAGCTTAAAGACATTCAATCATTCCGATACTTCCCGAACATATACTTATGCTATTAATCTTCCCCACGGATTTGATTCAGAACCAAAAACTGCTTCGGTCACAATCCCTCGGCGAACCGAAAAACAGACCGATTTCAATCTCGTTATCGACACCTCGGTTGATCCGGGCACATACGTTATAACCGCCGATGTACAGAAGGAGCAATGGAACCTGCACCAATGGACCGAAGCAATCATAGAAGTCGAGTAGGAGCTTTGTGTGCTATGATTCAATTCAAAAAAACGATTGCTGTATTTTATTGTATCGCCCTTCTGACAGGCTGTTCGCCGGCTCAGGAGAAACAATTGCCGCCCCGTGAGAAAGGCAAGAAATGGCTCAAAGAAGCGAAGTTCGGCGTCTTCGTTCATTATTTGGGCGGAGGTCCGGCATGGAACGAAAGAGTCAATTCTTTTGACGTCGAGAAATTCGCCGAGCAAATACAAAAGACTAAGGCCGGCTATGTTATTTTGACGCTGGGGCAAAACAGCGGGTACTATTGCAGTCCCAATGCGACCTACGAGAAATACGCCGGATACGAAACTTCCGAGCGCTGCTCTAAAAGAGATTTGCCGATGGAAGTCGCCGAAGCGCTGGCCGAGCGGGGAATCCGACTGATGCTGTATCTTCCCTCGCGCAGCCCGCAACGCGACAAACAGGCCATGACCGGACTGCACGATGTCCATGAGCGGCAGCCCGCACCGCAGGAATTTACCAAACAATGGTCCGAGGTTATCGCCGAGTGGTCGCTGCGTTACGGCAAAAAAATCTCCGGCTGGTGGTTCGACGGCTCATACAATACGGCCGGCTGGGACGATCTTTCCAGGCCTTACAACTGGAACACATGGGCTGCTGCCTGCCGGGCGGGCAATCCCGAAAGCATTCTGGCGTTCAATCCCGGCACCCGAATCGACAAAGCATTCACTGCCCTGACCGACCAGCAGGACTACACGGCGGGAGAACAGAACAAATTTCAGGTGACACCGGAAATAAATCCTGCGTCAAAAGAATTGCAGTGGCACATACTTTCATTCCTCGGCACCCGCTGGGCCGCTAAGGACGGACCAACCAACAGCGACGAGTATATGATCGATTACGTTCGGAAGGTCAATACTCTCGGCGGCGTAGTCTCAATCGATGTTAACGTCTCCAGCGAAGGTACGATTTATCCGCCGCACCTCAGGCAACTCATCGCAATCGGAAAGGAGATAAACCGATGACAAAATACCGCCTTAATTATTGGCATGGTAACCATATATCAAGAATTATTCTGCAGGCACTGATTGTCGTATTTTTTGTAGCTGCTCAGGCGACTTTTGCTGACACCCCCGGTGTGTTCAATATCCGTGACTTTGGAGCCATGGGTGACGGCACAACGCTGGATACACCAGCCATAAACAAAGCTATCGAAGCCTGTGCCGCTGCCGGAGGTGGCCAGGTCCTTCTATCGCCCGGCAGATACCTCTCTGGTACGGTGCATCTCAAAAGCCGCGTGACGCTCTTTCTCGAAGCCGGCGCAACACTCGTCGGAACTACGGACCTTAAACAATATCAGTATCCCAAAATCCCCGATTATATGCCGGAAGCCAAATGGGGCAAGTGGCACAGGGCCTTGATTCTCGGCGACGGGCTGGAAGATATCGCTATTGCAGGACAAGGCGTAATAGACGGTAACAAAGTATTCGATCCGACCGGCGAGGAACGGATGCGCGGCCCGCACACTTTCGTGTTTGTTAATTGCCGCAAAGTGACCGTCCGCGACGTTGATTTTGTAGATTCGGCCAACTATGCAATCCTCTTCCATGTCAGCAGCCAGGTGGAAGTCCGTAATGTCAAATTCACCGGCGGCTGGGACGGCGTGCATTTCCGCGGGGCACCTGACCACCCCTGCCGGGATGTCAGCATAATCGGCTGTCAGTTCTTCACAGGGGACGATTCAATTGCCGGTCGCTATTGGGAAAATACACTGATTTCCGACTGCATCGTGAATTCTTCCTGCAACGGAATACGATTAATCGGCCCGGCAACGCACCTGATTATACATAACTGCCTCTTTTACGGCCCCGGAGTTCATCCTCACCGCTCGTCGGACCGACACAATATGCTTGCCGGCATAAACCTGCAGCCCGGCGGCTGGGACGCTACAAAAGGCGCGCTCGACGATGTGGTGATATCCGATGTCACGATGCACAACGTTTCGACGCCGTTTCACTTTACGCTGAAATCAGGAAACACCGCCGGAAATATTGTTGTCAATCGTGTAACGGCCACAGGTGTATATCGGGCCGCGTCCGCGATTGAAAGCTGGGCCGAAACCAAGTTCACGAACGTGGTTTTACGGGATGTGACTGTAGAATACAAAGGCGGCGGCACTCTCGAAGATTCCCGCAGGGCCGTAAAATCCCCGGGTGTCGATGCCAGGCCCCTGCCGGCATGGGGCTTCCACGCACTTAACGTGCAGAACCTGCAACTCGACAATGTACGTATGCGTTTCGAAAAAGAAGATTTGCGACCCGTTTTAATCTGCACGGGTGTTGATAGATTAACACTCGAAGACTTCAAATTTCCGCTGCCGCCCGAGGTGCCCGAAGCAATGATTCTAAACGACACAAAACAAGTACAGCTACATAATGTGGATTTCCCAATTATCCATCCGCGCTGTACAGAATTGAAACTCATGGCTGATAACACCATCGACAAGATAAGTGCAGGCAAACTATATCAGGCCAGCCTCGTTTTAGAAAACGGCAAGCAAGAAGGGCTGGCCAAAATAGAACTTGCCGCCGCTGGAGAGAAAATAGTCCGTTGGCTTTGGCTGAAAGCCAATGAAAAAAAACAGGTTCAGCTCAAGGATCTGACTGCGCCAGATGCCGGAACTTACCAAGTACGATGCGGCGAGATGGCGCAGAACCTGCAAGTCGCGCCATGAACACTTACTAAAATTAATTCCGATGATTATGTTTTTTTGCAGAAAAGCTTATCTTTTTCTGCGGGGACTATAATTTCTTGAAGGGCGTTTTCGTGACCTGCGCGGACGGGATATATGTTTGAGATCGGGCTCGGCACCCTGCCAGATCGGTTGAATGCGATTGGCGTTGATTAAAGTCTTTAAGTTACGCAGGTCCCTTTTTGTGAAGAGGGTAAGAGCAATACCCTTTCGGCCCATTCTTGCTGTTCTGCCGGTACGGTGTGTATAGGCATCGGTGTCGGCGGGAAAGTCATAATTAATAACATGGGTCGCATGGGTGAAATCCAATCCGCGGCTGGCCAGGGCTGTAGCGACCATGATCTTGATTTCGAGTTTACGAAAGCGGTTGAAAAGCGACGTTCGTCTGGACTGGTCGAGCCCTCCGTGAATGATTTCTGTTGAGGAAAGCTTCTTTTTTAAATGGCTGTGCAGTTTTTCAGCGCCGATTCTCGAATTGCAGAAGATTATGGCCTGTTTTGGCCGGACCTTATTCATGTATTTAAGCAACGATTCGAAACGGTTCTTATTGTTGACCTGCATGAAATGGTGCTGGAGGTTTTGCGGTGCGGTCTGGTTCCTGCTCAAGTTGATAGTGAGAGGATCCTTCAAATATTTTTGGGCCAGCTTCGAAACCTCTTTGGGCATGGTCGCAGAAAACAGAAGGGTCTGATGTTCATGTATAAGGCAGTTGATTATGAATTCCACGTCCGAGATGAATCCCATATTGAGCATCTCATCCGCTTCGTCGAGGACGAAGGTTCTGACATTCGACAGGCTAAGCTTTGTGTTGCGCAGCAGGTCGATCAGCCTTCCCGGGGTGGCCACGAGAATCTCCACTCCATGATTCAACTTCGCAGTCTGGATTTGGATGGGAAAACCTCCATAGACCGCAGAGGGCGCGATATTGGTTCGCCTGGCAATATCGGAGATTTCACCAACGTACTGCAGCGCAAGCTCACGGGTAGGAACAAGAATCAGGGCCTGAACGGCTTTAAGGGACATGTCAACCATCTGGACTATGGGAACGGCACAGGCAGCGGTTTTTCCCGAACCTGTTTCGGCTCTGGCGATTATGTCCCTTCCGGACAGGATATGGGGAAAGGTTTTCTCCTGGACGGGCGTCAGATCAATGTATTGCATATCTCTTAGCGCCGCGAGCATTTTGGGCTTTAGGTCAAGGTCTGTAAACTTCATTTCTCTGCGTTTTTCGCAAGCATAACAAGTCGGAAATTTCCATATAGAACGCTAATCCGGTTATCAGGTTAATCATAATACTGCAAGTGTAAGTCGGCTTACCTTATACATGCCAATGGGTAACGATGGATTGGTTAAAATCGTCTTTTTCATTTCCCGGAAGTCCGGACGTGTTTTCTCCGCATCTTTCGCCTGGCCAACCTGTACATGAGAAAAGGGAGATTAGGCAATGCAACTGCCAAGTCTCGCCCGCTGAAAAGCCCAATTCGCCGGGCTTTTTTTACGATTTGTCCGATTTGCGTCAGATCATAGAACCCCGACCGAATCCGGTTCCGGATTTGTTTCAGCTCCTTTTTCCCATAACGGTCCGAATATACCGAACCGCCGATGTGATCGTAATGGTAGCCCGGCGTACTCTCAACAATTTCCTTCAGGGGTGAGAACTTCTCTACACGGAGTTTATGGAAACTGATGGAATCGACCTTGATCTCCTTTGCAAACTTTGCGATATAGAGCATCTCTTCTTCCGTCTCTTTAATGTTGCCGTATATGAAGTAACCGTGCAAGAAGAAGTTGTACTTCGTCAAGACTGCAAAGGCATCCCGGATCTGCTGCTGGGTAATGCCCTTGGCAAGCAGTTTCAGGATCCAATCATGCGGCGATTCGATCCCTATAAGAAACACCTTGAAACCTGCTTTCTCCGCCTTATCGAGAATCTTAGGATACTTCGCCATATCAATTCTGGACTGTACGGCAAAAGTCTTCTTGATATTGTTCTCGATAATCAGATCACAAAGCTTTTCGCTTCGCTTGGGATTGGTGAAGAAGTTGTCATCGCTGAAGAGCACAAAATCGGCCTTAATCGTCTTTAATTCTTCAATAACCGATTCGAGCGGTCGTTCCGTGTAGCTTCTTTTCTGCCCGAGCGGATTGAGACTGAACGTGCAGAACTTGCATTTGAACGGACATCCCCGTGTTGTCAGAATCGTGTCGAAGGTACGGCTGCTGAGTCGAACGCCGTGCTGAATCCAGTAATAATCGTGCCTTCTCAGGGAGCGGTCGGGAAAAGGGATACGTGCGATGTCAGGCAAATCATGATTTTCGTTGTGGATAATTTGGCCATTCTGACGATAAGAAAGCCCCTTAATATCCTTGTACGGAGTACCGGTGACGATCTGTTGAATAATATCTTCGCCCTCACCCCGCACGATCATGTCGATATTGGGGCAACGCTCGAACAGGTACTCCACTTCAAGCGTCGCTTTGTAACCTCCAACAATCGTACAGACCCCGGCCGGCAGTTTTGACAAGAAATCACAGACCTTCTCGAACTGGGCATCCCACCGAATACTTACGCACAATAGATCGATCTGGTTGCTGATAAACTCGCTAAGTACTTCCGGTTTACGATAGTCACTTTCATATCGGAGATCAAGAAGTGTCACCTTACCGACCAGGTCTTTCATACTCGCGGCGATATACTCCAGACCAGTCGGAGGGAACATCCCCATTGCTGCGGTTGAATCCCCGAAATACGGATTCAGAGCTAAAACATGCTTATATTTTATCATCAGAGAATAATAACGCTAAAGCACCAAAGATGCAAGAGGATACATATATATTTTATAGAGATTTCTTTTTCCCAAAATAGCCAACCATAATATAAACACGAAAAACGGGGCTCATACCGAGAAATCAGTACAAGCCCCGAAGTAATTTATTTACTGATTTTAATCCAGCAAAAACCGTATTTACCTTTAAGGAACATTCCTTGACCGATACAGCCGAATATCATCAAAATACATCTTACCCGAGCCGCCGGGTATCGTTATATTACCTTTCGTGCCGAGACCAATAGCTACCTTGTCAACATCGGTCAGATTAATGCCCTGATCCGCAAAAGCCTGCAGGTCAATGACCCATTCGGTCCAGGTATTTATTGTTGCCGCGTTCGCGTCATCGTGGGTCACTACTGCAGGAGTGCCGGTGCTGTTGGAAACCGCTACATACAGCGGTTCGGCAGCATTGCTTGCTATGCCTATATCCTGATTTGCCCACAGTGGACCAACCGCTCCGGTAGTCGTTACGTTGGAGAACACCGCCCGGCATGTTAAAGCAGGATCAGTGCTGGTTACCGCCAGGCCGATATAGACATTTGTGCTCATTGAGATATTATCAGGCGTTCCCTGCATCACCCAGGTAGAGCCGTTCGTTGAATGGTAAGCTACAAAGTTGCCGACTGCGTCACGCTCCAACTTCACCCAGTACGGTGCCGTGATTCCAGACGTCGTATCGGCCGCACTCGTGTCGCCGGTCACGTTGCGTCGCTGGAAGGAAACACCTTCGGCCGGTGTCATTACCATCATCGCGTGCGCCGAATCCGCATCAAGCGTCTCGCGAATCATCACACCGGCCTTGGCCCAGTTGTTTGTATTATCTATGCTTTGAACTCTTGCGATAATCGTGCCGGGGCCGGAGAGCGTTTTATAAGCGAAGTGGAACTCATCATGGAAGCCCTCTCCAATGCCGCTGACATCCCAGATATCGGTGCCCGAGCCGGTCATCGTGTATGTGCCGACCGGGCCTTCGACGAAGCTGCCGACAGATGCCGGTCGACCCTGGAACCAGATTGACAATTCTTCGACACCTTCGGCAGTCCAGTCTCGCCGGTCTGTTAATGTATGCTCTACTTCTGAAAAATAGGCATAGCCCTGTTTATCGTTTTCATAGACAAGCGGCATTGACTGGCCGCCGCCGTGAACTATCGTCTCCTCTGTATAAGACGCCGTGGTTTCATCGCCGACAGCGGCACCGGTGCCATTACCGGCAAAGTAATTGCCGGATCCAATCGAACCATAGCCAAGCCCATCATGCCAGACGAACCATATCTGATTATCCTCGGCATCATAGTCTTCGAAGTCGTCTATGAGGATATAATCTTTTACTGTAAATTTCCAGATTTTGCCCTTGCTGACCGTCCCGTCGGCATTGTACTCGTCGATTCGCCAATAGTACGGCCCGCCGCCCAACTCGACACCTTCAGGTGGTGTATAGCTCGTGCCGTTCTGACGGCCGCGATAGATATCCGCCGTAGTCGTATCGGCATTAGCAACAGCGTCTCGATCGGTGCCGAAATACACATCGTGCTGAGAAGCCATATCGCCCGGCGAAAAGCTAAGGGGCAGCGCCTCATCAACAGCCGGTGCCGATCCGTTTACCGGATTCGGGTTCCAGGCAACTGATAAATCGTCACGCATCGCTTCGGCGATCTCTTCGGCGTTCAGCACTTCGTTATAAATCCGTACATTGTCAATCAAGCCGGTATAGTACTCGTCAAACTGATTATTACCGATGAGGAACGGCCCTGAACCTTCGCTCATGTCTGAAGCGTCCAGCCGGTCCGCCTCATCTCCGTTGATATAGAACACCGCTCCGCCGGCCTGGTTAGGCTCGAAGGTAACAGCGACATGCTGCCATTCGCCGTTATTTAGAATCGCGTTATAGGCATCATGATCAAGAATACCCGGCGTCGTGAAGCGAAGATGGTAGTCACTGTCATCGAAGTCACTAACCTTGAATGCATATGAACCACTCAGACCGGCAACTCCCTGGTCACCGCCGGGCGCGGCCGGTTTTACCCAGCAGGCGATAGTGATCGGCCCTGCGATTTGCAGACTGTCGGTAGTGCCGCAGTCCACCCAGCTATTACCATCCAGCTCCAAACCACCACCATCATAGCCATCCACCCATAGCGGCTGGCCAACGAATTCGCCGTGATTGTCATGGCCGGACCAATCGACGGCATGGATTCCCGAACTTTCATCCAAACTCCATAAGCCCACGAGATTGGGATCATTAATCGGGATATCGGGTACGGTGCGGAAGCTCCAGATCTCGCCCCTGTGAGTAGTGGAACCGTCAAATTCATCTACACGCCAAAAGTAGGTCATTTCTCTTTCAAGAGAAATGGGTGTATAGATAGTATCCTCCTGAGATATACCCTCTGTTGTTGCATCGTTCACATCATCGAAGACATCAGCGAAGTGCACGATGTGATGTTCTACGTTGAGACCGGGCATCCAGCTCAAAACAGCATCAGTCTTTACGAACGTGCTCATATCAGGCGGATCAGGAGCATATGCATTTATGGGTGGAACGGCAAAACTCCAGACCTGACCCTTCCACGGGCTGTTCGGATCGGCATCGTTAACTTCATCAATCCTCCAGTAGTACGTTGTTCCCGGGAACAGGCCGTCAGGATAGGCATAGCCGGGGAATCCGACAATATAATTCGCAAAGGAATAATTGCCGCGGAACGTATCACCGAGACCGTCATTGACGTCGTCGAAGTTGTCGCCCACGTACACATCATGCGAGACAGCAAACTTGCTGGGTACCCAGGTAAGACCTACCCATGTGTCATCATAGATCGAACCATCAGGTGGATATGGATCTTGGGCCTGGACATTGGGCAGGTCCTTAGGACCTAAAAAATATACCTGGTCAACCCAGACTTTCTTATTTAGATCATCACCATCCATAGACCAAAAGAGTCCCTTTAGCATAAAGTAAATATCCACCCACCAATCCGGGTGATCGGCGGTATTCTCGTCTTCATGAAGATACTCAAAAGTGAAGGTCTGCGGCTCAGTGGTAAGTTGCACGGTCCTCTCAAAGACAGTCCCCCATTGAGGAATCTCCGGCTTGTAAATCTGCATAAGCACAATCATCTCTCTTGCCTGCTCGGCTTTGGCCATAAAGCCGATCGGATACGTCTGGCCCTGTACGAGTCCAAAGTTCATATCATTATGCCCTCCCTGAGCAAACCCGATGGCAGTTCCTGCAGAGGCGTCGGATACGTCTATCATTATTGCGTTGTTTCCCGACAGGGCTGCATCCTGCACTACTTGAAGAGTAAAACCATCCGCACCGTAATAGCGCCACCCATTGAGATCGTCATCGAACTCATCGTTAACGATTTGGTTTTCCTGGCCGGTAGCAATCGAACCGCAGAATCCGAAAGCCACGAAAAAACAAACCAGGCTGATAATTGTTTTATACATAATATTCCTCCTTCCAATGAACAGTTCCAGTTTCAAGATTAAATTTTAAGCCCAAAACTAATATAGTACATTTATACCAGATTGGCCGCCTTATAGTCAAGGATTTTATCTTCAAAAGGTCGTTATTGAATTCCTTTTCTCAAAAATAGTAAACCTTAATACTAATACAAAAAACGGGGCCTATACCGATTAAATCAGTACGGGCCCCGAAATTATACATTCGCCTGTCTTAATCCGGCGAAAAACAGCATTTACCGTTAAGGAGCATTTCTCGTTCGGTACAACCGAATGTCGTCAAAGTACATCTTACCAGAGCCGCCGGGCGTCGAAATATTGCCTTTCGTACCGAGACCGATAGCGATCCTGTCGACATCAGTCAGGTTTATGCCCAGATCGGCAAAAGTCTGCAGTGGAATAATCCACTCAGTCCAGGTGTCAATCTGTGCCGCAGCCGGATCATCGTGGTATACAACAGCAGGTACGCCGCCGCTGTTTGTTACAGCAACATACATCGGTTCCGGATTGTTGCTGGCTACCCCGATATCCTGATTCGTCCACTGCGGTCCGACCGTACCGGAAAATGTCACGTTTGAGAATACGGCCTGGCACGTCTGAGTAACATCATGGGCCGTCACGGCCAAACCGATATAGACATTCGCATTCATCTGGATGTTCGCCATCGAGGTGTTCGGCATCGGCTGGAAGTTCGTGCCGTCAACAGAATGAGAAGCAGTAAAGCTGCCCGAAAGGCTTCGCTCTAATTTCACCCAGTACGGTGCCTCAACGCCCGTTTGCTGCCCTGCCGCTCCCAGGTTGTTATCGCCGGCAAGCGGGCGATATTCAAATACAACGCCCTGACCGGGTGTAACAAAAGCCATAGCGTGTGCCGAGCCGGGATCAAGAGTCTCGCGAATCATCACACCGGCTTTTGCCCACTGGTTTGTGTTTTGCATGCTCTCTACCTTTGCGACAATCGAGCCGGGACCGGTGAGCGTTTTATAGGCATAGTGGAACTCATCTGACGTGCCCGTGATATCTGCGCCGGAAGCGTTTATCGTGTAAGTGCCGGCCGGGCTTTCGACGAAGCTTCCGACGGATCCCGGATAACCCCTGAACCACAGCGACAATTCCGCTACGTTTTCTTCTGTCCAGTCCCTTACGTCCGTCAATGTCAGTTCAGTCTCCGAATAATACGCATAGCCGGGCTTATTGTTATCGTAGAACAACGGCATCGATTGATTACCTCCGTGAACTATGGTTTCTTCCGTATAAGAAGGCGTAGTTTCATCTCCCACAGCGGCCCCAGTGCCGTTACCTGCGAAGTATGGCGGAGTCGCCTCTGAGCCGTAACCAAGGCCATCGTGCCAGGCAAACCAAATCTGATTTTCACCGGCATCATAATTTTCGAAATCATCGATGATTAAAAAGTCAGCAGATGTAAAGCTCCAAACGCTGCCTGTCCACGGGCTGTCCGGATTGAGTTCGTTTACTTCATCGACACGCCAATAGTATACGCTCTCCCAGGCGAGTTTGCCCGGCTCATAGCTCTCAGAGCCGAGAGCCTGAGGTCCCATGTACTCAGGTGAAGTCATATTGGCATCACGTACGGCTTGTTCATCCGTTCCGAAATATATCTCGTGCGAAGTTGCCTGAATCCCCGGTTTCCATGTAAGCGCAGGCGTCCTCTTGACACCCACTGCACCATCGCCGGGATTGGGGCCGTAAGCGCTGACCGGCTCATAGGGCGATAGATAATCGCCGGCAATAATCGTTCGCTTTTCGATGCTGGGCCCCTGCCAGGCCACCCGGCAGTGGTCGCCGCCTGAGCCTTCTACGTAAATGGCCATAACATAATATTTACTGCCGGCTGTCAATGTGACCGGTTCGGACATCTGTGTGGGAAATTTACCCCACTCGTTGGGGCCGGTCCAGCCATCTACACTGGCGATCAGCACGACGTTCTCAGGATCGTCATTTGTGCTCAGCAACAATTCACTGTCGTTATCGCTGGCCACCCAGAAAGTATAATCCCCTGTTTGAGGCGGATAAAGCCAGCCATAAATCCGGCCTCCATAGTTATCCACGTCCTCGGCAGGATCATAGGAAAGCTCCGTAATAGACTGGGTCGAATCCGGCTGGGCCGGATAGCGGGGATCGTCCGTCAGATCGGTTACACTACCGCCGGCAATACTATCCCAAATCTCAAGCACAACGGTTCCCAGTCCGGGCGGAGTCGTCTGAAAGCTCCAAACATCGCCTGTATGTGTTTGAACACCGTCAAACTCGTCAACTCGCCAGTAGTATGTCTTGTTAAACTCAAGCGTGCCGGGAACAAAATTTGTCGTTGCAACCGGTCCCTTGTCCGTATCCGGCGTTCCGGCTTCCACATCGGCATAATTTTCACCGAAGAACACGTTATGGACTTTTACACCAAAACCAGGGGCAAAGCTCAGAGTCACATCCGTGTCTATCAATCCGGCTCCATCAATTGGATTCGGGTCATAGGCTTTCTTGGGCGAAATAAAGAAGCTCCAGACGTCACCTTTGTGTTTCGTAACGCCATCGGCTTCTACCTCGTCGATGCGCCAGTAGTACGTTGTTCCGGGAACAAGACCATCCGGAAAGGGGTAGTCGGGAAAGCCGGCAATAAAAAACAAATCTGTTTGATTTTTCCAGAATGTATCGTTCGTTCCTTCATTGACATCAGCAAAATTCTCGCCCAGGTATATATCGTGGGAAACAGCATCATCTCCCGGTTCCCAGGAAAAGCTTGCCCACAATTCCCAAAGTGCGGCGTCATCTTCCGGCTGAGGCCAGCGGGCTTTTGGAAATACCGGAGTAATCCCATTAGCCACGTCCTGTACCTGGGCCTGTGATAAGGGATTGTTGAATATGTACACTTCGTCCAGGTCGCCGGAGAATACTTCCGCGGTCCCGCTTGTGCCTCCGTGAGTACTGCCTATACCCATTGCGGCGTTGGCCTTATCATGTAACGAAAATTCACCCGATGCTACTTGTTCGCCGTTGAGATAAATTCTGGCGATGTCACCGTCAAATGTGACTGCCACGTGCGCCCATGTGTTTACAAACGGATCTAACGTGCCGCTTGGAGCAGCAACACCCTGATTGTAATTTCTCATATGGATTCGACCGTCCTGTCGAACTTCCAGGAACCACCGCAGCGCGCCGGTTTCCGCCCATGAGTCTCTCTTGCCGATCAGGCCCATGTGGTCGCTCATGTTTTGCTCACCGGACCACTTGACCCAGAGAGCAAGACTTAACTGGCCGGTTCCTTCCGAAGGATCCCATGTTCCGATGGCCACCCTGCTGCCCGAACTGCCGTCCACATTGATCGCACTATCGCCGGCGTATCCCGGCTGAATCCATGTCGCACCATTCCTCAGTGTTCCATCGTGTTCGTTGCCGGAAGCATCAACGGTCGTAGTACCGGTGCCCTCGTCCAGGGGATAGTAAGCAACCAGTTCGGCCACTGCAGTATTAACAGTTAGACCTAAAACGAGGATGAAAGTAATGGAATAAATCAACCTTCCAGACATAATGTTCCTCCTTCCTTTATATCAAATATCAGTGATTAACGACGAGACACAAGTTAGAAATAAATCATTGAAATTCCTATTGCTGGAATAACTCAAAAACTATGAATAACGATAATATACTTATACCAGATTTGCCGCCCTGCCGTCAAGAATATTCCGACCTCATATAGGCTCTTTTGCTCAAAAAGAGAAAACCGTAATACCAATACAAAGAACGGGGCCAATACTGTATAAATCAGTACGGGCCCCGAAGTCATTCATCCGCCTATTTTGATGCGGCAAAAACGTTATTTACTACTAAGGAACATTCCTTGACCGATACAGCCGGATGTCGTCAAAGTACATCTTACCAGAGCCGCCGGGCGTCGTTGCATTGCCTCTCGTGCCGAGACCGATAGCGATTTTGTCAACATCAGCCAGGTTTATGCCCTGATCGGCAAAAGCCTGTAGCAGGATTACCCACTCGGTCCAGGTGTCTGTTTGTGCCGCAGCCGGATCATCGTGGTATATAACAACAGGTGTACCGGTGCTGTTCGATACCGCAACGTACATCGGCTCGGCATCATTGCTTTCAATACCAATGTCCTGATTTATCCACTGTCCTGTCACATTGCCTGTAGTTAAGACATTGGACAGCACTGCTTCGCACGTTAGAGCAGCATCATGTGATGTCAGCGCCAGGCCGATATAAACATTCGCGCTCATCTGGATATTCGCCGGTGTCCCCAACGGCTGCCATGTAGTTCCGTTTGTCGATTGTGATGCTATGAAGCTGCCGGATATGGTGCGCTCTATCTTCACCCAATGCGGAGCTGTAACATCCGTCTGTTGTCCTGCTGCACCTGCATTATCAGCACCGGTTTCGATACGGTACTCGTAAACTACGCCCTGAGCAGGTGTGACAAATGTCATTGCATGTGTGGATCCGGGTTCGAGCGATTCACGAATCATAACGCCAGCCTTGGCCCACTCATTTGTGTTTTGGATGCTCTCGACCCTTGCAATAATAGATCCAGCACCATTAAGCATTTTATAAGCAAAGTGGAACTCATCGGACGGGCCTGTGATATCCGTGCCGGAACCGGTCATCGTGTAGGTACCTGCCGGCCCCTCGACAAGGCTGCCGACGGAACCCGGCCGGCCTCTAAACCACAGCGATAATTCCGCTACGTTTTCTTCGGTCCAGTCACGCACTTCGGTCAACGTCAGCTCCACTTCCGAATACTTCGAGTAACCCTGCTTGTCGTTGTCGTAAAACAGGGGCATTGACTTACTGCCGCCGTGAACGATTGTCTCTTCCGTATAAGAAGGTGTGGTTTCATCGCCAACAGCCGCACCAGTCCCATTGCCGGGAGAGTAAGGATCAACGCCCACCGATCCATAGCCAAGACCATCATGCCACGAGTACCATATCTGATTTTCGGCAGCATCATAGCTCTCGAAATTGTCAATGGCAAGGAAATCGGCCGTTGTGAAGTTCCAGACGTTACCGATCCACGGGCTGTCAGGATTTGCCGGATTAATCTCGTCAATCCGCCAATAATACGTGGTAGCCCATTCCAGATTGCCGGGATCGTAACTCTCGTCACCGAGCACTTTAGTCCCCTTGAATTCCGGTGAAGCCGTCGTGGCGTTTCTTACCGCCTCTTCGTCAGTGCCGAAGTACACCTCGTGAGAAGCGGTCTCATCTCCCGCACCCCAGCTAATATCCGTTGTCTGTTTGACATCGACCGAGCCGTTGCGTGGAGAAGCACTGCTCGCCTTGAGAGGAAGCGAGAGCGCCGCCTGTGGAATTAGTTGCTTCGGTGTCCGTGGACTCGACCAGCTCAAATCTGCTACTGCTCCACCGCTGTTTTCATAATATTCCATCACCAGACTGTAGGTATTACCAGCGACAAAGTCAATCGTAGCGTCGTCCTCTACTGCCGAGCGATCGACCCAGCGATCGACAAGCAGTAGACCATCCACATATAAACGTACGCCGTCGTCGGTTCTGGGATAGAAGGTATAGGTTTCTGTGAAAGCCGCTTCAACTTCACCAGTCCATCGAACCGAGAAATTATCGTCACCAACCGCCGGATCCGGTCCGCCGGGATCGCCCCAGTTAAAGTTAATCTGAGGATCGGTACGGGTCAGGGCAAGAGTTTCAAAATTCATCCCTGTATAGTAATCTGCTCTTATACCACCTCCAGTGCCGGCTACGGCGAAGCTCCATACATCACCCTTATGTATCTCAAGACCATCAAATTCGTCAATTCGCCAGTAATAAGTCTTACCTGACTCAAGAATTCCGGGATTGAAAGATGTGGTACCCGCTGAGCCTTTTGCAGTATCACCCGTGCCGACATCAACATCTTCAAAATTGTCACCGAAGTAAACATTGTGCACTTTTGTATCGTAACCGGCAGCCCAGCTCAGTTTCACATCCGGCTCCAAAAATTTGGCGCCGTCGGCCGGAACCGGATTGTAAGCTTTCTTGGGTGGAACTGTAAAACTCCAGACCTCACCTCTCCATGGACTGTCCGGATGGGCTTCGTTGACCTCGTCTATCCGCCAGTAATATGTCATTCCGAAGACAAGGCCATCCGGATAGGGATACCCGGTAAAGCCCACGATAAAAAAGTCCATGGTTTGATTGCCGCGGAAAGCATCGCCGGTGCCGTCATTCACATCATCGAAATTATCGCCAAAGTACACATCGTGAGAAGCGGCTGCTGATCCCAGCCCCCAGGAAAGACTCACCCATGTTTGCGGAAGAAAAGCACCATCAGCCGGATTGGGCTTATAAGCGGTTGGAAATTCGCCTATCATAATAGTCTGAATTTCATCCACAGTCAAAACGTGGTCGAATATCCGCACCTCGTCGATGCTTCCGACAAAAGTTTCGTTCCAGTCACTTTGCACACAACCGATTGACACGGGAGTGTCATCCGCGGTGTCTCTAAAAGCGACATTGCCCGTTGAAACCTCCTCGCCATTGACATACTGTATAACAGCGCCATTGTCCCAGGTCATGGCCACATGCACCCACTCATTTGCATAATCGACAAGTAAGGCATTGCCCCACCCAAAAGCATCACCACCATCGGCAGCATCGGCTCGAAACAAGAGATCGCCGGCCTGATTGGTTTGCCAGAACCACTTAACACCGTCGCCAGGATCCCAGCCCACACGTTTGCCGATGATACCCTGCTGTTCGATACTGTGCCCTTCGCCCTCCCATAAGATCCAGGCGGCCAGCGTCATGGCATCAGTATCTCCTGAGGGATCAAGAGGGCCGACCACTATACGCTCACCCTCGGTGTCGAAACTCACGGCCGAGCCGATATAGCCGTCTACCCATTCTACGTCATTATTAAACGTTCCATCATTACCGTTTCCTGTGATGTCTGCGGTTGTTGTTCCCTGGCCTTCCTCGAATGGCCAATAGGCTATCAAGTCCGCCAGAACTGAATTTGTGCAGATGCCTAAAACCAACAAAACTGCGACAAAAAATTTCATTTTGAAACACATAATATTCCTCCAATTCAAAGAGAGTTGAAATAAACACAATAGAAAGCAATCCGACCTTCACAATATATTATATCTGTGCCGCCCGGATAATATTCTGCTGCTTGATGCTGCCTCCTTCCTTAAAATACTGATATACAATCAATCCGTTATGAGATGAATGTCAATAAGACATGATATCTCATTTATTGGACGATTCAAAATCAACATACTCCAATAATATACTTATACCAGATTTGCTGCTCCGCCGTCAAGAATAATCTTCGACAAAGACAGTTAGACCTGCAATAATAACCTAAAAACGAAGGGAAACATCATGAAACTCAGCCGTCGTGATTTTCTTGCTGCCTCCGGCATGGGCCTGCTGTCGCTACAGCAAATAAAGATATTTGCAAATGAGGCCGGGCAAAAACGAAGACCGAATATCGTTATTATTTTGGCGGACGATATGGGCTTTTCCGACGCCGGTTGCTTCGGCGGGGAGATTAAAACGCCCAACGTTGATAAATTAGCATCAAACGGCCTGCGCTTTACGCAGTTCTACAACTGCGCAAGGTGCTGCCCCACGCGGGCCTCATTGATGACCGGACAATATCCTCATAAGGTAGGGCTGACCCGCAACGGCCAAAGCCTGAGACGCAATGGAATAACCATAGCCGAGGCACTAAAACAGGCCGGCTATAATACGGCAATGGCAGGCAAATGGCACCTTTCCAGAACCGATACACTTAAAGACTCGAAGCTCCATCAAAAATGGCTGGACCACCAATACGATCCCGGCCGGCCTTTTGCTCCGTTGGAAACTTACCCGGTGAGCCGTGGTTTCGATAAGCACTACGGCGTCATCTGGGGCGTTATCGACCACTTCGATCCGTTCTCGCTGGTCGAAGGAACCAAAACCATCGAGAATGTCCCCGACGATTACTATTTTACCGATGCAATTAATGAAAAATCCGTGCAGTACATTCGCCAATTCGGAAGATCCGAAAAACCGTTCTTTTTGTACGTGGCTCATTGTGCTCCTCACTGGCCGCTGCACGCACGCCCGGCGGACATCGCCAAATATAAAGACACATACAAAGCCGGCTGGGAAAAACTCCGACACGACCGCTACGAGCGTATGATCCAAATGGGACTTTTCAAAAAAGAGAATACCGCCCTTCCTCCAATACAGGACAGGGACATGAAATGGGCCCAACTGACTGAAGAAGAAAAATCTTTCCAGTCCTCGAAGATGGCCGTACATGCGGCGATGGTTGACCGGCTTGACCAGGGCGTTGGTAAAATTATAGAAGCGCTTAAAGAAACCGGACAGCTCGATAACACTGTCATTTTCTTTTTGTCTGATAACGGTGCTTCACCTGAAATTATGTACGCACCGGGCTATGACCGCAGCTCCCAGACGCGTGACGGCAGAAAAATCCGGTACAAGGGAATCTTAGAACCCGGCTCGGAAACCACCTACACCTGCATCGGCGCACCCTGGGCAAGCGCTTCGAACACGCCGTTTCGGTACTGGAAAAAAGAGTCCTTCGAAGGCGGCTGTCACGCGCCTCTTATCGTCCACTGGCCGAACGGGCGCAGGACAAAAACCGGATCAATTACAGAACAAGTCGGCCACGTAATAGACATAATGCCTACTTGCCTGGAGCTTGCGGGAGCAAAATATCCGGATAGTTACAACGGACACACACTAACACCACTGGACGGCAAGACGCTGACACCGATATTACAGAACACCGAACGCGAGGGACACAAAAGGCTCTTTTTCGAACACATGGGAGGCCGGGCCGTCATTGAAAGAGACCTCAAGCTCGTCGCTCTTGAAAACCGTCCATGGGAGCTTTACAACCTGAGCCGGGACAGAACAGAGATGGAAAATCTTGCCGCCAGGCACCCCGAGCGCGTCCAGTCTATGAGCAGCCAGTGGGATAACTGGGCAGCAAGTGTCGGCCTGAAGAAATCCTGATTGCCGATATCAATTCTCGAAATAGACGCCGCCTTTTACCAGGGCATCTCTTAGATCGCCGTAGCTGAGTTCCCTTGTTCCACAATTCTTTTTGGCGCACAGCGCTGCGGCTGTACCCGTCGCCTGGCCCTGACCCATACAGCATACTGTGTTTCGGGTGGACATGTGTGCCCTGTGGTCGGAGGTAATCAGCATGCCGGCGGCAAGAAGGTTCTCAATGCCCGCTACGCGCAGGGCCCTATATGGCAGGCCGTAAGTACCGCCATCCTTGATCTGATATCGCGGCGCGCTGTCGTGGAAACCATACACCATAACTTCATCATCGAAATGCCTGCCCTCAATAACATCTTCGTGCGAAATGTCATAGTCGCAGGCGATTAATCTGCCCCGGCGAATACACAATTTAGGACTCGTTCGGGCGATAAATGCTTTTTCACAGCCGGGGATATATTCCCTGAACAGCTCGATTGCCCTGAACTGACGTTTTCTCAGCTCCAATTCCGCTTTCGCGACTTCGTCTCTATTAGTTGGGCTGACCGGCATTTTGAAATTCAGCTTGATGAACATGAAATAGTTGTCATGAACGGTTGTGGTGACCATTGACATTCCAATCTTATTCGCCTCTTTGCCGAAGTCGCCTGGCAGCTTTGCCGCCGTGCCCTGGATTCGCACGATCTGGTTGTCTTTGCTGCTGCGCCGGCCTTTTGCAAGCTGGCTTATCGCATCATGCTTTTCGAGAAAGTCGTGCAGTATTTCCAAGTTCACATTGGCCACGCCGATGCTGTTAACGACAGGGTAATCGTTCGGCTCGGTATACTTCGCTCCAGCATAGGCTGACAGGTCGCCGTACGCCGTGCAATCAACAAATGATTTTGCATAAAAAGCTTCCCTGCCGGAGCGGCTTTCGACAATCACACCCCTGATTCCGGAACCGTCCATAATCGCTCCGGCCAGCAGCGTGTTAACGCATACGAAGACTCCCGCTTCGACGAGCATCTCGAACGTGACGAGCTTATACATCTCCGTGTCGATACACGTACAGACCGAATCGTAATTATAGCCTTTCGACATCTCGGAGTGTCCTGATGTACCGCCGACTTTCATAAGACGATCGATAATCTCCTGTGGGATCCCTCGCACAACCTGCCGCTTTTTCACTCCGCCGAATGCCTTCCACAAATTATAGAAACTGTGCAGAGCAGTGCCGCCTTCGGTGACCGTCCCGCCTGGATAACCTTTTACTTCTATTAATGCCGTCTTCGCACCCTGCCGTGCTGCTGCAATGGCAGCAACAACTCCTCCTGTACCGGCACCGACAACAACAACATCGAATTTCCTGACCGGCAGTTTCTTTGCCGGTTCCTCATAATAGTCCCCCGATTGGATCCTGCTGTTAGCCTTGCTGCTCTTCGGAAAGCCGGTCAAGGCGCCTACTCCGAGTATGATGCTGTTCTTAGAAAATTCTCGACGATTCATTTTTGTCTCCTATATACCCTATCGAAATATTAATATGAGCGATTGTTCAAGTTTTACTATAGCACTGGTAAACCAAAGTATCAAGATTACAAGGTTCTCTACTTTCACAAAACAACCGATTACATTTCAAAACAATATAAATGGATGGAATTTAAGGCTTTAGTTGGAGCATTAAAAAAGCCCCTGCTTCTGCTGCCAAGAGGAATAGGTAGAGCAGAAAGGGGCTCAAAACGGCTGCCGGCATCCGTGCCGACAACCATTAATCGATTGCTTACCAGAAAAACCTGTCAATGTCTATTGTGGTAAATACGTATTTTTAAAAAACTTTTACTAATATGCGAAATAAAGCAAGACTGATGAAAAAGATAAATTGAAGCCAAAAACTGCCCCACACATTTTGCTTCGGCATAAAGATTTATTATATTTAATAGGGGGATACTAAAATTATGAAACAAAAAAGCAAGCTGAAAGGCATTACTTCATTTTTGGCAATATGTGCAAGTGTAGTCTCAGCATGTGTTTGCGTTCTGTTAATATCCGGAGATTATCATTCCGCACATTTCAAAATGGATACCTACAACCGGGAACTCCGAGGCTGGGAAGCCTGCCGGCAAACCAATCCCGCCTATTTCAAAGCCAACGAGCAGGCTGTTAATAGCTGCATAACGAGCATAAACGAAGCACGGCAAAATTTCTGGGTGAAAATCCCTAAGACACAATGGGCGGGAATCCTCATATTAGCAGGTTTAGCAAGCGCTTGCGCGGGATATTTCGCTACATGGATCGTCATATGGCTTGTCGGCTTGATTATGTACAAATTCGTCAGATTAATCAAATTTCCTCATAAGTGTAATACGAAAAAGCAGATACCGAAAAAACGCAGCTTCCAGCCATCCCCGGCAAGAGCTTAGAAATTCCCAAGTATAAAAAGGAACACCAAATCTCAAGGCGATTTCACTGCTGCGTGAATTCGCGGCCATATCCCTTCTATTCCCTCGCCGAATGATGATTTTCGTACCATCTTTTTACTGCGACAAGAAGATCAGTCTTGTCCTTTGCGGCAAGAAGGGCCTTTTGGGCTTGTTTCCGTCGAGGGTGGAGCTTGCAGTAGCGGATAAGGAATTTGCGAAAATACCTAATAGCTTTTATTGGTTCATAAAGCCGGCAGATCATTTCGAAGTGCCTTTGCATCGCTTCGGCCTGTTCAGCGAGCGTCGGAGGGCCCGGCTCCGGCTTTCCGGCTAAAACGGCATTAAGACTTTTATAAATCCAGGGATTTCCAATCGCACCGCGAGCGATAAGCACCCCGTCGATTTTAGCATCTTTTAAACGCTGGATGGTTGTTTGCGACTCGAAAAGATCGCCGCTTCCTATTATTGTTGTACCATTTAAGCGATGTTTTATTTCTGCTATGAGGTCCCAGTCAACATCGCCGGTGAATTTTTGCACAACAGTACGGCCATGGATTGTCAGTGCATCGATTTTCTGCTGTGAAGCTTCGTAAACTATTTTGTTGAAATTGTCATAAGATTCTGTGCTGGAATCGAAACCTGTTCGCAGTTTCATCGTAACCGGGCACGTTACCTTCTCTCTCACGCGATTGTAAATTTCCGTTATGGTTTCAGGCTCTTTCAGAAGATAGCCGCCACGCCGCCTGCGAACCACTTTCGGTGCCGGACAGGCGAAGTTCAAGTCGATTATGTCGTAGCCGGCGTCTTCAAGTGCTTTAGCGGCTTTTGCCATCGTTGCCGGATCATTACCGAGAATCTGTGCCCCGACGGGATGCTCATCATCGTGAGGCCTGAAGGCCGGATTTCTCAATACCTTGGGATGGGCCGCACTTTTGGCTAACATGACGCCGGCAAAAGTCAAAGGCACACCGAAATCGAGCCCCAACCTACGCATCGCATAATCGCTGTAACCGGACAGGGGCGCCTGGATGAAAGGAACGCTCAGATTAAGATTACCTATTTTTAACATTGTCGATTATATACCAGAAACGAAAGATTTTTTCAACCGCCTGGCCAACCCGAGCTTTCTGTTGACCTTAGGACGAGAAGATGGTATTAATTGACCGCATCTGAAAAACAATTATTGAAAGGCAGCACTATGAACATCGGAGTTTTCTTGCTGATAGAACCGTTTGCAAGCGTCGAGAAACAACTTCAGCGTGCCAAGGAAATGGGATTTGACCACGCCGACATCACGGACACCAACGCCGGTGGCAGCATGCTGGGCACAGCGGGTTTTTCCCCGACCGTAAGCCTCGACGACAATCCTTTCGAGGTAAAGCGTCTTTTCGATAAATATGGAATTACCCCTTTAACGGTTTGTGCTCATGCGGGATTGCTGGAGCCGAGCAACCCCGGCGTATTCGGCAATGCCGAGATCATGAAAGCCGTAAAATTCGCCGCGGCTATCGGCATCAAGGACGTCGTTACGACCGACACGGATCCACGCTCTCAATGGGCCGAAAACCTTACATACGAAGAACGCGTGTTCATAATGGCCGAAAAACTTTACACCCCCGTAAAAATGGCTGCAGACTACGGCGTAAATGTCCTCTTAGAGCCGCACGGCCCCATTACCGACAGCATAAAGGGATTGCAGGATGTCTTTGACAGGCTCGGAAATCCCGACTCATTAGGTGTGAATCTCGACACGGGCAATTCATGGCTCGGCGGTGCAGACCCGGTCGAAATGGCCAAAGTTTTCAAAGAAAAGATCCACCACATCCACTGGAAGGACCTTGACGCCGAATGGGAGCCGAAGAGAGGAACCATCTTCGGATGCGGCTTTTCGACAATCGCACTCGGCGACGGCGTAATCGACATAAAGGGCGTCTGCGAGGTCCTTAAGGATGCTGATATCGCCAGCTCCACCCTCGAGATAATAGGTTCCGAAGACATCCTGAAAAAGAGCGTAAAATATCTCAAAGAAAATGGCCTGTAATCGATTCCTTTGCGGGCAGATAAAGCAAAATGAAAGATGGAGCACAAATCATTGACAAATTACAAAGAGATGCTTCTATTCTTAACGATGAAAAGCCATTTGAGATGTGGCGGCAAAGGCTCGACAAGACTACATCGGGGGCTCCCAGACACCCGGCAGCCCTGAAAATTCTCAAACTTTATTGTACTGCCGAAGAGGCCGATTTCCTGAGTCGTATGCCTGCTAAATTCTGTTCGGCTCCCCAGCTTTCCAGACTGTACAAGATAGAGCTGCCGAAGATCAAAGATGTGCTTGAAAGGCTTATCGACAAGTTCCTGGTTGCCGATATGGACTGCGGGGAAGGTGTACGTTTATACACACCTATGGAAATTATACCCGGTTTCTGGGACTTAACTTTTATGCGGATCAGAGATAATGTTCCTGTTGCTCATATTACAGAGCTCTTCGAACAGTACTGGGACACTTTCTATCCCGGGGTCGTCGGGCATGGAAAACCGACACAGGACTTCCGCGTCATGGTCAGAGAGGAGGGCCTCAGTGAGAAGTTTACCGAGATACTCGATTACGAGCGTACATCCTGGATCGTCAAGAACGCAAAGACAATCTCCGTGACTTTGTGCGTTTGCTCATCAATGAGGCTCCAGGGCAACAAAGCGATATGCGACAGACCCATCGAAACATGCATGTCGTTTGATGCCGGTGCGGGTGCAGTACTTCGCGCCGGGCAGGGTCGGGAAATCTCCAAAGTAGAGGCTATGGACATTATTGACAATTGCAAGTCACACGATATGGTTCAATGTGCGGACAATGTGAAAAACAGACCCTGGTATATCTGTAACTGCTGCAGTTGCTGCTGTAGTATGTTCAATGCAATGCGGAATTACGAATTGGGTACGACCGTAGTTTCCGCTGGTTTCATAGCCCAGAGCGATTCTCAGAAGTGTCAAAACTGTGGTAGCTGTGTCGATGCATGCCCAATACAATGCATAGAGCAGAGAGAATCTTCTGTAAAAGTCGACCAGAGCATATGCCTGGGTTGTGGAGTATGTGTGTCTAAATGCCCTTCGGATGCGATAAAGTTAACAAGGCGTAAGCAGCGTATTTACACTCCCAACGAATACAATGAAAAGGTCCTGGCTATGGCACTGGAGCGTAACAAATTCGCCGATCAAATATTCCACGATCCGAATCGGCTTTCCCACAGAACTCTCAGCGCCCTGATCAATGCCTTTCTGAAGATGCCGCCCGTTAAACAAGCCCTTACTATTGATGCCCTGAAAAGTCGCATTTTGAAATCTGTTGCAAAGCTGGTAACGAGGGATTTTGACAAGACCGTTCAGAAAGAAAAAGAAAGGCTGGCGCGAGAGAAAAACAATTGCTATACATAATCAGTGGCATGGCACGATGAATCGCGTCCTCCTTTCTTTTTTACAGCCATACTATTTCTCATTTTTCCTCGAAGAATTCAAATTTTATTCTTGACAATGGTTCGCATTCGAACTATCTTGTATTGATAGACATATACATGGTTTAATGATGAACAAAAACAAAAAAATGAATACAGAAGGAATCATTGCCCAAATCGCAAGGATCAGGGAAGCAGCTAATGCCCTGATTGAGGCAGAATTACGAAAACGCTCAATCGAAGGAATTGTTCCTGCTCATGGCCCCGTGCTTATGTTTCTATTCCAACAGAAAAAGCCCGTACCGATTAAGGCGGTAGTCGAGAAGGCCAGGCGAGTCAAATCGACTGTTACAGTAATGATCAACACGCTTGAACGTTACGGATACCTTCGGAAACTGCCCTGCGAGAATGATAACAGGGTGACCCTTGTTGAGTTAACACCAAAGGGACGTAAGCTTCGCAAAGACTTCGAGAAGATCTCAAAAGTACTGCTCGATAAGCTCTACGGGGATATGAATATTAAAGATCGTCAGTTGCTGGTGAGCCTGCTGGATGTAATCGAAACTAATATAAGACAATAGTTTTTTTTAACAAAATAGTTCGAGCACGAACAAAAATTGAACTTTATCAACAGAAAGGGGTATTAAGATGGTAAAAGGAATAAATCGCCGTAAGTTTCTCGGTACTGTAGTGAAAACAAGTTGTGGATGTGCAGTGGCGGCTGGTTTTACCGGTTGTGCCGGCTTATCCGGGGATTCGAGCAGTCAAAAAGAATCAAAACTTGGGGCATTCTGCGGGCTTTATTGCGGAGCATGCCCATTGTACCTTACTTCAATCAAAGCAGAAGATCCTTCAAAAGTAGTATGTCTCGGATGTAAAAGTGATAAATTGGCCGACCATTGCCTGAAATGTGTAATGAAGGACTGTGCATCAGCAAAGAACCTCAATTCCTGTGGAGAATGCGGCCAATTCCCATGTGAAAAAACCAAACCATTCCACAACAGTAACAAAGATATGGCTAAAATTGCAGAAAAGAGCTGCTTTCGTATTCGTCAAACGAGCTACTCCGCCTGGACGAAAGAACAGGTTGGCCGCTGGACGTGTAAAAATTGTGGTTCGACTTTTTCATTCAGTGACGAAACCTGTCCGAATTGCAAAGCCGATGTATATTCCTGCAAGGAGGAAGCAACTGACTACCTTGAGAAAAGTGTATGATGCTAAAAACAAGAAGTTCATCGGTGCGAAGAAGTCATGTCCAATGATCGCGTTGATGTTCGATCAACACAATCAGTATTCTCTTCATTCTGTAGCTCGGTAGGGTGTGCAAAATCTATATTGCACACGCGGAAGGAATAATTATAATATCGCTATGTCAAATTATAGGCGAGCGAAATGTTCTTATTAATGAATTGATCAGCGTGTGCAAAAAATTGCACACCCTACCAGGCTAAAGAAGAGCATCAAGTATCTCAAAGATAATAGCCTGTGATCAATCCCTTCGGGGCCAGATAAACAGTGCGATTCATCGATCCGGTAATACCTATTCCTTCTCTTTACTCGTTGGAAGGTAATTTTTGGCTTCAACGGGCCTGAGTTTTTTACATGTAATTCTTATTCCGTCAGTCTCGATCTTACGAATAGTGATTAGATAATCCACATCTTCATTGGTAACCACAAGCAATGAATACGGTAAATCCACTTTATCTGGAAGCTCGTCCCAGTTGCACCATCTACCTGGAGTACACTTTAAAGGATGATGCGACTCATCTTGAATAGTCAAGGCTTTGGCTTTACGCACTGTTATCAAAGAACCATCCCAGGCTATATCACCCTTAACAAGTTTGAGAAGATTTTCGTAGGCTTGCCTTGAATCAACCTTGGCATCAGGATCCATTAACTTGCTGCTAAGAAGGTCGAGTACAAAGGGGGCTTTTTTTGTCAGGGCTATACTGGCTTTCGGAATAAAAATCTCTTTACTTTCAAAAGAATCTGATCCGGATTTAGTCAATTCATCAGGCGATTCTAAATCACGGCTTATATTCTCAGAGAATTCATCCATAATACTTCTATTCAATTCTTCAAGCTGCATTTCTTTTGCCCGCCCGATGTGTCCCTCTGCAATTTTTGCCATAGGCGTACCCGGAAAGTCTCTAAGGATATTGCCCATTGCCAGTGCTACATCCCCTGCTTTCTGCCTTAGCCCAAAGCTGTAGCCATATTGCCTCACCGCAGCCTTAGCTGTTGCCAGTTCCAGCGGGCTAAAGACATCTCCTTCTTTGGCTCTCTTCTTGCGTTGCTCCCAACTCTGCATTCTGCTCTTCCACTTGGCTCTTTCCCTTCGCCCTCCAAATATGTCATCTTCTCTGACCTCCGGCGGGGCTGGCTCATTTGTCCAGTCTTTCGTTCGTTGCTCGCAGGTTTTCTGCATACATTCCATCGCAAAGTAGGTCCATTGTCGGGCCTTGCTATTATCTCCATCGAGACCTCTATAAAGACACGCCAGATGAATAGCTGCTTTTGGTATCTTGAATTGCAGATCGCTGGATGATTCAACCGGTCTCTTGCTGTAATAATCCATATGCTTGTATGTCCGAAGAATATTCTCGTATACAGAAACAGAATCTCTTCGCCTTACAGGTTGCGGATTTTTGGGGCTGAAGTACTGGCTAAGCAATACAGCTATACGGAACTCAGCAGCCAGGTTATCCGGATGTCCGGGCCGATGCTTCAGGGCATTTCTGTAGTGCACGATTTTCACATCTCGTTCCGAAGCCTTCTCAGCAAGTTGGACTTCCTCCTCGAAGAGCTGTGTTGCCTCGGAAGACACAGAGAGATCTTGTCCCTGGCATGGGCTTAGTAGCAATCCCAAAATGAAAATACTAAGAAGGAGGCTTGATCCTATAAGAATTATTTGATTGCCGAAATTAAAACTCACCTTAATCATCATCATTATCTCCCAATATACTACCTTCATGTATGATTTATCTCACTGCGGTTATTCTATATGGCTTAGAAGCAATTACCAATTAAAAAGAATGATTTTCTAATTTTTTATCCAAGCCTGTGCCTGTCTTAGCCTGACTAATCGCTCCCTGTTGATGTAGCCACCGCTTTCAAGTGCAAAAATCACCTTCTGACCTTGCTATGACTACCGGCCTAATTCCTCGCGAAATACCCATGCCAACAATAGGTATTCGTGTATCCACTGAAACCCTCCAGCCCGATTCGAATGTCAGGCTGGAAGGTGTCCTCACAACAAGCGCGATCATGCCTTTTTATACTGACTTTCCCTACGGTGTGTGACTGCCACTGACGGACCATTTGCCGCTGCTCTCCACGATGTTGAGTTCCACTTCCCATTCGCAGTAGTTGGAAACTCGAATGCCACCGTACTTAACGTAAGTCTGATAATCCATGTCAAAATTAATGGCGCGATAGTTGTATGGGGCCGCAATCGCATTATCATTAGTCGTACCCGCAAAAATACCAGGTGAGTCCATTGCGAATATTTCCCTGACATAAGATCCAACGTCATCTGGACTCTTCGGATCACCATCACATGAAGCACTCTCCCAGGAATCATATTCGTAAGTTGTTTCGTTATAATCATAAGGAGTGACCCAGTCTGGGCTACTGGCCACATCCTTGTGACGTTTGATTCCCTTCATGCCATTGTACCAGTCATATGAATAATACGGTATATACGGTACACCCTCAGGGATACTGCCTTTAAGCTCAGTGTTACCATAGTAGCCGTCTTCTGGTCCAGTCGGATCTGGTACAATCCATCCAAGATTGGGATCTCCATAGGAGGGATCGTCTGTTACATCGTTGTTACTACTTTTCGTGCCGGACTGCCGTGCGCTGACTTCAACCTCCCAGACCTTGAGATTTATCGAATCGCTCCGACTGCCGTCGTTGTAACCAAAGGTATCAGTTCCTCTGTTGAAATCGTCAGCATGGACAGTTACGGTTACGTTACGAATACCACTTCCAGAATAATCCGGGGCTGTCCAAAGGGCCTGACTACCATACATATCTTCGAATTCACCATCCTCCGCTTCCCACCACATGTGATAATCACTGGATGTGTTACCGTATTGCACAACATCCCAGTAAGTATACCATTCTGACCATTGTGACGTACCCACCTCCCGGTATCGATAACAATCTTCGTCACTGGCAAGTGCGCCTAGATACTTTGAAGTATTTATGGGCACGTATGTTCCGTCCTCGGGCCCATACAGGTCAACATCAATCTCTCCAACCTGACCCCACTGGTATTCGTACTCTACTGAAAGAGCGCTATGGCTGAAACCAATAGTAATTACTGCTGCAAGTATGATATACCTGGTAAATTGCAACTTATTCAATTTCGTTAATCGTTTATTCATTTCCGTGACCTTCCTTTCTTTTCACATTAATACAACTCGTGTAACTAAGAGTAGCCCTAAACAATTCTGCAAATGTTTTATCTAGCCATTGGAATCACCTCCCATTCTCATCAGCTCGTTTATCAAGCTGGAAGACAAAAAGCTAAATCCGAAATTCGAAACAATGTCATAAATCATAAATACCAAATCACTAAAACAGACTTCTCTCCATAATTTCAGCGAATCTCAGATGATTGAAGTTGATGAAAATTTGATGAATTCTCACGTAATCCCCCACATTTAGCCGTTAATTCGAAGCTATGACTGAAATACCAATACATCCAGCATCAAGAATAGAACGCCGTCTCACGGAGACCTTGCCATTGACTATTTATGATTTACTATTGATTATTGTTATTTGGATTATTCCGCGTCCATCTGCGTTCATCTGCGGTTAATTGACATGCGGCGAGTCACGGAGATTTTCTCAGAAAAAGCTTGATTTTTTGAAAAAATTTAGTATAATACCAAACTAAATACGTTGTACGTATTTAGAATTGAGAATTTAGAATGTAAAATAGAGAATGGAAAAGACATTATCATTTATGATTTATTAATTACTATTCATTATTTCTCTGTGGCCTTTGTACCTCTGTGGCAAATACGTTATTTGAAAAAACAAAGCCAATTTTCACAAGGTCGAATCGGCATAAGATCTTATTAGAAAGGAGATTATGGAAATAAATCCTATTGCGGAGGCCGAAAAACAAAGCCAATCAAAGCCAATTTCATGGTTCGGTAAAGGTTTCAAGACCTGATTCAGCTATTCCTGGATTTGTTTGGCACGGTATTGAGCATAGGTTCTGCGCATCGCAATATACGGCTCGATGGTCATGGATTTGAACGACTCGTATTCGCCGAGACGAAGCGAGCTGCTGTTGGTGTACCGAACGGCGGTTATACCGTAAGAGGCCTCTGTCGGCTCGACGTAAGAAACGGGATTGAGAAACCAATCCCCCAATCTGCCGACCGCATCACGTGCATTGGACGGCCCAAGCAGGGGCAGGACGAGATAGAAACCGTCTTCGAAGCCATGTACAGCCAAAGTTTGGCCCAAATCTTCGTAAACGGGCTCCAGACCGTATTGATCAAGGGCCGGATCGCCGAAGCCAAGAATGCCGCATGTCGTGTTGATTGCGAACCGGCGCAATTCCGTATCGGCGCCCTCGCCTTTTCCCTGGAGCAGACAATTAATCAGACGCGCGGGCGTCGTGAGATTGCTGAAGAAATTAAAAACACCGATCCGTGCCGGTTCGGGGACAACTCCGACGTAAATCTCAGAACCCGGCTTGACAATCCAGTAGTAAAGGGCGTCATTAACATTGAACATAACCCGATTAAAAGGCTCAAGCGGATCATGCACCTCGACCATCTGCTCGGCATATTCCTCTTCCAGCAGAGCGAAGTCGTCGTTTTCGAATTCATCGTCAGAGCCATTAGCAAAGTCTGCTGCCTGCATCGTAGGAGCATTTTGCGTGGAAGTTGCACAGCCGGTAATCGTGCCGGTCAGAGCAATAAAAATAAAAATCAGGAGCGTGGCATGATGCTTATTCACAACTGTTTGTATATCCTTCATTACCATATTTATGTGCCCGAAGGCTCAAGCCCCTTTGCCGAACGCCCTTCCGAGAATCATCAGCCGCGGCAAAAGCGTCAATGCGGCAAAAAGTGCAACCAGCATGGCCAGTCCCGTCAGCAGGCCGAAATAAACACTCGGCATAAAATTGGACAAGACCAAAATGGAAAAGCCAATGATAATCGTCACCGACGTATAATACATTGCATGGCCGATACTTCCATGACAGCGATGCATCGTCGGCAAATATTTCCGGTCCGACTCAAATTCGTTCTTGAACCTGTGAATATAATGTATTGTGTCGTCGACTGCAATACCCAAACTTATGGCGGCAATAGTTATTGTCATCATATCAAGCGGAATATTCAGCCAGCCCATTATACCCAGCACGAGCAAAACCGGAAGCACGTTCGGAACCATTGCTATCACGGCAATTCTCAAAGACCTGAACAGCACCAGAAACATCCCCGTAAGTACCAGCACGGTTATGCCCAAAGTAAGCGTTTGAGAGCCGAAAAGACTCTGCAGCATGTTATTGTAGAGGACAAGCAGGCCGGTCAGATGGACACGCTCGGGATCAAGCCCAAGCGTACCGGTCAGGTCGGCCCGTATCTTCTTGAGCAGCTCGTTGCGTCTCAGAGTTTTATCGGAATCCCTGACCCGAACCCAAAAGCGTACCTCATCATTCTCCACGGAAACAAAAGGCCGAATCATCATGGCCTTGATTTCTTCCGGCGCCTCATTGTAAAACAGAGCCAGTTCGATGCCGTCCAGCGGCCTGCCTTCGTTGGCTTTTTCCACAAAACTCATCATGGTCATCAGCGACATAACCTTGCCGGTTTCCCTGAGGTTTTCAAGGTAGTGATGTACTGCCTTTATCCGGGCCATCTTTTCGGATGTAAACCAGTATTTCTCTTTCGATCCGGTCTCTTCGAATTCATCAAACTCATCGAATTCATCGAATTCGTCATCGCTTTGGGCAGCCACAGGCTCCCCGGCAGCCGGCGGAACTTCAGCCCCTTCGAATTCCACAATGACATCGAGAGGGGTTGTCCCGCCGAGCCGCTCGTCGATGACTTTCATCCCCTTATAAATCTCGGTGTCCCGGCCGAAGTAATCGATAAAACAGTTCTCCACCTCCAGTCTCGACATGCCAATGACACTGAGAACAAAAACCAGAGCACTGATACCAACGATCAATGCTCCGTGACCTTCGGTAAATCGTGCCGTGACAGATGTCAGCGAAAAACGCCACTGGCGTCCTTCAGGTGGTTTTCCTTTAGGAATCAAAATCAGCACGACCGGAAACAATATAAAAGTCACAATCAAAGACACAATCAAACCGACAATCATCATCCAGCCGAACGCGATGACCGGCCGGATATCACAAAGAACCAGAGAACCAAAGCCGGCTATCGTGGTCAGGACCGTATACACACAGGGCTTGAGTTTCAGCCGGATAGTATCGAAAATCAGTTGGTGATTAGTTGCGTCCGGCTTCCTGGCATGGAGTTCACGATACCGCACAATCAGATGAACCGTTACCGCCATGGTAAGTATCAACTGCAGCGAGATAAAGTTGGAGCTGATAACTGTCACCTCCCAGCCCAGCCATCCCAGCAGTCCAATCATACTGACCGCGGAAACAACACAGCAGAGCATCGGCAGCAGTATCCAGCGTATGCCCTTAAAGATAATACCCAAAGTCAGAATCAGAAACAGCAGAACACCGATGCCGAACACCTTCAAGTCGTTTTTAATGAAGCTGACCATGTCATCCGCAATCATGCTGACGCCCCCGAGAAACAGGTCGGCATCCCGGCGATACTTATCCACAATCGCCCGAATCGCGACGATGTCCCGGTGACGCTGGAGCCTCATTTTGTCACGATGTTCCTGGAGCTGCTGCTCAGCAAGCATCAACTCGGAACGTTCCGCCTCGGTCATCAAGCCGGACGCTTGTTTCTGCCGCAAAGCATTTCGTTTCTCCACCAATTCGCTGTAAGTCTCATCGGCGGAGAAATTAATCAACAGCGCCGTCGTCTGCGAATCCGAACTAAGCAAAAGGTCCCGGCAAAGCGGACTGTCCGCAAGCTCAATCCCTGCCTGATTCAAATCAACACCCGGCGATTCGAGAGTCGGCAAATCTGCACCGATATCTTTAAGAGACACAGGAGGACTTCCAAGCAAAGGGACATCCAGAATAGAGCTGACCGAAGTGACATGTTCCAGAGCATTCAATTCATCTCGAAGGCCGGTTAAAGTGCTTAACGTAGCCGGCGAAAACAATGTGTCTTTGGGAGTGTATGTCAGGATTAGAAAGTCACTCTGTCCGTAGCGGGCGCTGATCTGGCGGGAGTACAGCAGGTCTTCGTCATTCTCCAGCACCAGCGTCTCCGCCGAAGCATCCAGCCGGAAATCCCGGGCGTGAAAGACAAGCAGACTTACAATCCCCAGCACACAAAGAATAACTATGCCGGGATGCTGCAGGACCATCCGGTCAAAAAAAAGTGATACAAATGAGCGATGCTTGGTCATGAATAGAACCGGAGTATTAAATCGAAATCACTATTTAGGTGGTTCAGCCAGCTTTTCTAAAAAGTCCTCAACAGTGCCCTTGCTGAGGATGTCATCGAATTGTGACCAGTAGGTCATGATAATACTAACACCCTGTATTTCCACATCATAGACCTTCCATCGCTTCTCGACTTTACGAAGCTTATGCAGTATGGCTATCTTTTTATCTTTTGTTTTTAACTCCATAGGAATATATATCTTGCTTTTATCCTTTATCGCAGGCTTGAACGAAACCTCTTCGTTAGTATAAAGTGCAATTTTCTCCCGATATGAAGTTCTCAACATCTCAACGAAAAGCCTGGTGTATTGCTCCTGCTGTGCTTTTGTTAATCTTGGCCAGTTCTTCCTGCCCAAAGCGAGTTTGGCCATCAGCGGAAAATCAAAGATCGGATTAACGATTTTATTGATTTTCTTTATCCGCGCTTCCTGGTCGAGATCTTTATTCTGCAAAACCGAAATTACGGCATTCCACTTTGTTCGAATCAATTCATTCGGATCACCTGGATAATTCGGATCTTCCGGCTCTTTCTTGTCTGCACTAACAACCTGACATGCAATCAGGGTAATTACAATAATAATCCAAAGGTTTTTCATAGTCCACTCCATACATTACCTGAGTTTCCATACCAGCCTCAATTGTAATATCGGACAAAAGACACTGCAAGCATGAATATACACCTTAAGCAGCTCAAACTGCTTTAATCCGGGATTGTATAAGCCCTAATCCGCTTTCTCGCTATCCGGCCCGACGCTCATACGCCCGATACAGCAGCTCCAGCTCGGCGGTCTTCGCATCATAGCTTTGCTGAAGTTCCGCAAGCTGCTCGGGATTCTTGTAAACCATCTCGTCGCCAAAGCGTTCTTTCATTCCGGCCAGTTCCTGCTCAAGCTCGATAATCAATTCTTCAATCTGTTCAATAGAATATTTATTAAAGCGTTTGAGCTCTTCAGGCGTCCTGGAGCGGGGCTTGCTCCCGGCACTTGCCGGCCGGCGCTTTCGTGTGCCGGCGGCACGTGATTGAAGCTTCCGCTGCTGGGTTTCTATCCGTTTATTGACAAGCGATGCATAATATGAATATGCCGGTTTTGCATCGATGAACTCTGTCTTGCCGAGGCACCGAGAGCCCAGCTCATCCAGTCCAATCACTATGAGATTATCTACAATACGGTCTATAAAGTAACGATCGTGGCTGACAACAATCATTGTTCCGGCATAGTCCTCCAGCGCAGCTTCCAACACCTCCCGGCTGGCGATATCCAGATGGTTGGTAGGCTCATCCATAACCAATACATCGGGATCGGCCAGAACTAACTTGCAAAGCATCAGGCGATTGCGCTGCCCCCCGCTCAAATCCCCGCATTTCTTGAATACATCGTCGCCGGTGAATAGAAAAGCGCCCAGTCTGTTACGAACTTGTTCTGACGAGAGATTGGGATTAGTATCGAGGGCTTCATCCAGGACGCTCATGGAAGGATCCAGAACGTCGCCGTGCTGATCAAGATATCCAACGCGAAGATTCCTGCCCATTCGTATGCTGCCTTTTGTCGGCTCAAGCTGACCGAGAGCCAGACGCAGGAAGGTGCTCTTGCCGGTGCCGTTCGGGCCTGTGATACCGATGCGCTGCCCGTTGAGGATATCAAATGTCAGATTCTCAAACAGCGTCAAATCGCCAAAAGATTTGCTAAGCCCTTCACAACGCAGCACAAGGTCGCTTTTGCGATCAGTTTTGCGGAATGAGAAGTTGATTGTCTTCTGGCTTGTTGGTTTATCCAGAAAGTCGGGATTTTCTTTTAGCAGGCGTTTTAAGCGAGTTTTCCGGCCGCGAGCAGTTCCCCGCATTCCTTCCTGGTCCTTGTTGCGAGCGATGAAATCCAGTGTGCGCTCGACCATCTCGACACGCCTGATGTGCTCCCGCTCCTGCTGCAGCCGCTCTGTCTGTTTGCTTTGCACATAGTTGCTGTAATTGCCGTTCCAAACACGGGCCTGCCGGTTTTCAACCTCGATAATCTTGCACGCCACTTTATCCAGTAAGGACCTGTCATGACTGATAATTACGGCGGCACCATTATAACCTGCCAGGAACTTCTCCAGCCACTCGGTGGCCTGCAGGTCGAGGTGATTAGTCGGCTCATCCAGCAGCAACAAATCAGTATCCAGCATCAAAACCTGTGCCAGGCCCAGGCGCGACAACTGGCCGCCGCTTAGGGCCGAGGTCTTGACGTAATGTAGTTCAGGCTCGAAGCCCAGACCAGCCAAAGTCTTGAGGATACGGATTTCATAAGCATACCCCCCTGCTATCTCGAAGTCATGGCACAGACGGTCATACTTTTTCATCGTGGCCTTCAATTCCGAACCGGCCAGGCTTTCCATTTCACCGGAGACGGCATGTATCTCCCGCTGGAGCTTGAGAATATGCTCTACACCGGCGTGCATCTCTTCGGTAACAGTACGATTGCCGCTGAACGTAGTTTCCTGCGATAAGTAGCCGATATTCAACGCCTTTTGTTTACTCACGCTGCCCATATCGGGCTCGATCTCGCCAATAATCAGCCTTAGAATCGTACTCTTTCCAGAGCCGTTCGCACCAACCATGCCGACTTTTTCGCCCGGATGCAGTTGAAGATTCAATTTATCCAGCACAACTTCCGGCCCGAAAGCCACATGAATGTCAGACAGCGTCACTACAGCCATAAATCAAAAACTTTTAATAATTTAAATCAATAGACATTAATCAGATCGTCAGCTAACGATATTTACTTGCTCAACCGATTCATTATATTATATCGTATGAAATAGTGAAAACAGAATCCGAAAACGCCGACGATAAGGAATCGAAACCTGATGGATCAACACAAAAAGATTAGAACAGCAGTTTTATATATAGTTGCCTTATTAATATGTTTCTGTCACAACTCTGTCGGGGCAAGTGATTCGCTACCATACAATAATGTTCACACCTTCTATTATCCATGGTATGGAAATCCTCAAACCGACAAGTTCTATTATCACTGGAGCCATCGGCAATTTGTAAAAGAAGGCCGACCTAAAAACTATCCAGGCGGAGACGATATTGCCGCCAACTTCTATCCCAGGCTTGGCTGTTACAGCTCCAACAGCAACCGGAACCTGGATGCTCATATGCTGATGCTTCGCCGGGCAAAGGTCGGCGTAATCTGCACATCATGGTGGGGCAAAGATTCGTACACAGACAAGGCCGTGCCTCGTTTGCTTGACGCTGCAGCCCGGCATAATATCAAGGTGTGTTTTCATATCGAGCCGTTTCCCGGCCGAAATGCCCAAACCACTCGCGACGCCATCATTTACATTATCGACAAGTACGGCTCACATTCAGCTTTCTATCGATACGGCAAAGACAAACCCCGCCCTATGTTCTACATCTACGATTCCTACCTTACCCCGGCAACGCAATGGAAAACCATCCTCTCGCCCGATGGGCCACAAACCACCCGAAACACCAAATATGATTCGGTTGTCATCGGCTTGTGGGTCAAAGAGCACGAACAAACTTTTATGACCGAAGGTCACTTCGACGGCTACTATACCTATTTCGCAACTGACGGCTTCACATATGGTTCCACCATCAAGAACTGGCCGAAGCTCGCAGAATGGGCACAGCAAAACAACAAGCTGTTCATCCCCTCAGTCGGGCCGGGGTACATTGATCTGCGTATTCGGCCGTGGAACGATGTTAATACGCGAGACCGTCAGAACGGTGCCTACTTCGACCGCGAATTCGCCGCCGCTATTGCTGCTCGACCGCCCATCATTAGCATTACAAGCTTCAACGAATGGCACGAAGGCACACAAATCGAGCCGGCAGTCCCAAAACAGATCCCGGATTTCAGATACCTCGACTACAGCACTCACGAACCCGAATATTATCTTGATCGTACCGGCTACTGGGTAGGTCGTTATCTCGAATATACCGCCGTTAAATCCACCACATACATAATCATCGTCACCGGCGGCGAATTGCTCTCCGGCGTTTACCCGGATGGGCACACCTATTTCATAACCAGAACCTTACGCCCGCTGGGTCTTGAATGTATCGGCTCGATGAGCGTCGACGACAAAAAAGCCAATCTGGTTGAGGCACTCCGCTACGCCACAGACAAAGCGGAAATTGTTATTGTAACCGGAGGTCTGGGGCCTACTGACAACGATATCACCCGCGAAGCTCTTTCCGAGTTCACCGGAATCATGCTGCAGGAACACTCGGATGCGCTTCAGGAAATGGCTCGAAGATTCCACGTCTCACCTGACCGGCTTCGGGCAAATTTACGCCGGCAGACACAAACACCAAAGGACGGAACCTATTTCAAAAATACCGAGGGTACTGCCGTTGGGCTTGTTTTTGAGACAAAAGATGCCGTAATTGTTGCGCTGCCGGGGCCGCCTCGTGAATTGCAGGCCATGGTTCGTAACGAATTGGTGCCGTATCTGAGCAGGCGATTCGGCACACGACTGCCCGGTTGCTCATTGATGCTGCGATTCGTCGGCCTCGGCCAGTCCCAGATCGATCAGACGTTCGAGGATAACATTCCGTTGGCGTCCGATATCACCGTTTCATCGCAGTTCGATGGCAGCCGGGTGGATTTTACCTTTTCGTTTCCCGAAGACACACCGCAGGACAGGACCAGGCTCCTGGAACTGAAACAGAAGATAATGAAACACCTGGGTGAATATGTATATGCGGACGATGAAACATCGCTGGAAGAGCACATCCTGAAGCTGCTGAAAGCACGAGGTGAAAGGCTGGCTCTGGCGGAAGCAGGCAGCGGCGGGAGCCTTGTTGCGGCATTGAGCAGCGCCGATGCAAACGGACAGTTACTGGCCGGTGCTTATGTTGCTCCAACCGTAGAGAAATTGCTTCGCTTGCTAAACCCAGACAGCAATAACCCATCCGTCAGCACATCTGAAGAACAAAGAATTAAACGTCTTGCTGTCGCCGTCGCTAATACAACCACCAGCCAATGGGCAATTGTTGTCGGTGAGGTCCATCGAGATCAAAGAGGCTCCGATTACGTAGAGGTCGCTTTTAAATTGCCGGACGGACAGGTGGAAAGCCGGGATATTCGACTTCGCGGCTCCGGCGAGCTTGCCCGCTCCAGACTCAGCACGCAACTGCTCGACCAGCTTCGGCGTAGATTAAAGTGAAGCTCGTTTACTCATCGTGCGTGATATGAGCAAAATAAATCGATTTCGCCTTTTCGTATAAAACCTTGCCGTTGATTAGCGTCGTTTCAACAAATGTTTTGTGATGGAAGGGATGGCCGTCAAGAATGATTATGTCGGCATCTTTTCCAACTTGTAAACTCCCCACTCGGTCGGCAACACCTATGATCTCGGCGGCAGTAATTGTAATCGCTTCCAAAGCCGTCTGCTCGTCGAGCCCGCCGCTTACGGCGAACGCCGCTTCCATGGGCAGGGCCATCATGTCACGCCCTACAACCCCCCACGTCTCAAAGTATGTGCTCGGAGGTATGACTGCTAATTTGACGCCGGCTTTTTTCAAAATGGCGGCATTTTCCAGAGTAGAACCGGACGGCCCTGAAATATCTTCATTCGGTCGCCGTTTCTGACGCGGCGTGATAACGACGCGGACGTCTCGCTTGGCAATATCTTCGGCAACAATCCAGGCTTCTACGGCATCCGCCAAAATCAACCGAATACCGAATTCGTCCACAAGCTCCAAAGCAGCAAGGATGTCATCTACTGTCGAGGCTACAACTACCGCAGGCACTTCTCGCTGCAGAAGCTGGATATATTTATCAAGCCCACGAGGTTTCTTCGGCTCTTCGACTTTCTTTTTGTCTCTGATTTGCTGATACTCCGCGAGTTTTCGCAAATAACTCTGGGCTTTTCGCAGGTTCTGCTTAAAGGTAGTTTTCCGCAGCCAATCTCTGTTGGATATCATGACCTGCTGCACAACTGATTCTTTGACCAGCATTTGATCCAGGTCCCCGTATGAGGTTTTGATTACGGCGGTTGCTCCTACGAGGGGACTGTTGCCCGAGGGACGACCGGCCGATACCATAGCCGTCGTGATACCGGATGCCAGTGCCAAAGAAATGTTGAAGTCAAACGGATCGAGAGAATCTGCTATCTTGTTTATATCCGAATATCCGATAACTCCAACCTGGGCATTGATTGCGACCAGACCGGGCATAATGACTTTTCCACGGGCATCAATCACCTCGGCATCTTTCGGAACTTCGATATTTTGCCCAATGCCGGAGATTTTTCCATCCTCAATTAGAATCGTTCCGTTCCTGATAATTCCATCGGTGATTGTATACAAATCCCCACCTTGAATAGCTGTGACCATCTCGGCTGCCGATACGGGCGAAACCAGCAATATCAGCGACATCGCAGGTGTCAACAACAGCATATAAATGACGTGACGTATTTGTTTGTTATTCATCTGTGGTTTCTCCCCACGGAGCTTCATAAACAATCTTGCCTTCGATCATCACCTTATCGACTTTAGTACCGACGTCCAATGGATCGCCGCTTAGAATCAGGAGATTCGCATCCTTGCCGACATCCAGGCTTCCGAGCCGGTAGTCAATCCCCAGCATCTCAGCGGGATTGATAGTGACTGCTTTTTTTGCTATTTCCCTGTTCAATCCGGATTTGACCAGTTCAGCAACTTTTCTCAGGAAGTCTTCGTGTCCGCCGACATTGTCGATTTCAGGCTTTAATGCGATTTGAACCTCGGCTTCGGCCAGCATTCTCGGCACGTTTATGCGATTACGAGTATTGCTCTCGAAGTCTATCTGAGCCGGAAGAATAACCGGGATTTTCCTCTTTGCCAGCTCTTTTGCAATCAGATGAGTTTCTGTGCCGGCAACCAGCACCAATTTCATTTTGTCATAAGGTTCGAGCAGCTTGAACAAATGCAGCATCTCGCCGGGCAAATTACACATCACGTATGTCGGCACATTGCCCTGCAGAGCATCAATGAGCGGCTGGACTTTCGGATCCGTGGATTTAGTCTTGCTTTTTGCCGAATCCAGAGCGGACTTTATAACATTTTTTACTTTGTCATTCGCCTGGAAATAAATCATCACAAATCCGGATTCGGCAACGATCATCTCCCGAGGATTTTGTCCGGTCGGCCGTATTATTGCCCCCTGACCGGTGACGCCCGGACTGGGACGACCGCCGAACATATAACCATATCCGGAATAGTACCTTACAATTCCACTGTCGCCCGGGAGCAATCCTATGGTCGTGAATCCGGACCCGAGGATGCGTTTGTATTGGTCCTGATGAGGATACAATTCATCGATGACGCGGTAGTGCGGATTAGACGCCGGGCCACCTGTCGCGGGTCGTGATAATCCGATCCGCGATGACGGATTCACAAGTCCGGGAAATATCGTCTTGTCGGGCACATCTATAACCTCGGCAGTTTTGGGAATCTCCACGTCGTTTCCGATGGCCTTAATCTTGCCGTCGACTATGACGATAATGCCATTCTCAATCACGCCGGATATAACAGTATCAACCCGGTCAGCCTTGATAGCGATAATCTCTTCGGCCGCGACCTGGATCGAAAGGCCACCTGCCAATATACAGAAAAGGATATAGCGACGTATATTCCTCATATTATGATTCCTTCTCACGAGAAGCAGTATTTCCCTTGCCCATCAGGTCGATCCCTTTTCGCTGGTAGATGATTTTGCCGTTAATCAGAACCATATCAACCGGAGACGTGTGGTCAAGCAGGCTTCCTTTTTTTATGGCAATGTCGGCATCTTTACCAACCTCAAGAGAGCCAACGCGGTTGTCTATGCCGAGAGCACGGGCCGAATTTATGGTAATGCCCTTCAAAGCTTCCCGGTCATCGAGCCCGAAATGTGCCGACATCGAGGCCTGAAACGACAGCTCTTCCTGCGGTGCGATATATGAGCTCCACCCAACAGAGTCGGTGTTGATTGACAGCTCTGCGACACCGGCTTTTTTATATTCGGCCCCCATTCCGTGGAACCGGCCGTCGAAGGTCGGCCGGGAGAATTCAACAACTCGCGGCCCGATATTTATAAAGACATCCTTGCGTTTCGCAGCTTCATGTCCCACAACGTAGCCGCCGTATGCTGTGTGCGTGGGAATAACGTTCAGATTGTTTTCATCGCTGAACATGCGAATTGTTTGCATAACGCCCCATCCGGAGTAAGTATGAACGATAGTCGGCATTTCGCCGTTGAAGGCCTTCTGCATCTTCTCCAGCTCCAGCTTTAATTTGGGCTTTTCCTTTCGCTCGCCTTTTTCATACGCCCGCCACGCTTCGGTGTATTCTTTCGCCTGTTTGAGAATCTGTCTCATATACCAGGACATCCCCATACGCGTAGCACCCAGATCTCCCGCACGGCGCTCGGGATTGAAGGCCTGTGTCATTTTCATCGCGCCGTACTCGCGAAAAATCATCTTTTCCGGATCGGACGGATCGAGCTTTATAATCACGCTGAAGCCGGCAAAGTTTGTCCCGCTCCCCGGCATTGTATTGACTGTCGTTACGCCACCTGTAATACCCTTTTCAATGCCGATGTTTTCGGGATCGACGCTGTCGGCCATTTTCAGCTCCGGATTGATAGGTGTGACCATGTCGTTGAATCCGCCTTCGGTGCCGATATGCGTGTGTGCCTCGACAATGCCGGGAGTGACCCACCTGTCCGAAGCGTCAATCACTGTATATCCTTCCGGGATTTGGGTGCTTGATGCGGGGCCAAGAGCCTCGATCTTTTCGTTGCTGATAAGAATTATGCCGTTATTGATAACACCCTTGCCGACGACAAATTCCTCGCCCGGTGTCATCGTCAGAATCTTTCCCGCTTTGATAGCGTACTTTGGCCGCACAGGCTCGCCATGAGCGATTGATGAGCCGGTTGTCAAAGCCGCAAAAACAATCACAGCAATGGAACATATATGTTTCATTTGGGTAATTATGGTTATTGTTCCTTCGAGATTAAATTTATGCCTTTACGTTGATATACAATTCTTCCGTTAATCAGCACAAGATCAACCGCCGCAGTAACATCAAGCAGGCTCCCCTTCTTGACAACAATATCAGCATCCTTTCCGACTTCCAGCGAACCGATGCGGTCATCGACGCCGAGAGCTCGGGCAGGCTGGATGGTAATCGCCTCCATCGCAATCATCTCGTCCAAACCGTAATGAACGGACATAGACGCCTGGAAAGCCAGCTCCTCCTGCATCCCCCACCCGACAGCGTCCGTATTGATAGAAAGATTCTTCACGCCGCGACTTATGTATTCGGCACCCATTCCGTGAAACCTGCCGTCTATCGGAGCGTTCCAGCCCTGGAAATCAACCAGTCGCGGACCGATATTGACATGGACCTTCTCGCGTTTCGCCGCTTCCTCGCCGGCCATGTATCCGCAAAAAGAAGTGTGAGTCGCAATAGTATCCATTTGATATTCATCGTGAAACATGTACATGCTCTCAAGGATACCCCATGCCTCGGCACTGTGAACTATAGCGGGGATTTCGCCATTGAAGGCCTTCCGCATATTTTCAAGCTCAGGTTTATACGCAGGCTTTTTCCCACTCTCTCCGCTCTCGTACGATTTCCAGGCATCCGTATACTCTTTCGCTTGATTGAGAATCTGCCGGAGCATCCAGGCCATGCCCATCCGGGTCAGTCCCAGGTCGCCGGTACGTCGCTCCGGATTATAAGCCTGGGCGATTTTCATCGCTCCGACCTGGCGAACTATCGTTTCTTCAGGATGGGAGCAGTCAAGCTTGACGATAACCGTAAAACCGGCAAGGTTTGTACCGCTGCCCGGCATGGTATGGATTGTAGTCACTCCCCCTGTTACCGCCTTTTCAGCGGCGATGTCCTCCAGATTGACGCAATCGCCAATTTGCAACTCGGGATTGATTGTCGTGACCATATCGTTGAATCCGCCCTCGATGGCGATATGCGTGTGCGCTTCGACGATGCCCGGCATGACCCACCGATCCGATGCATCAATAACGGTGTATCCCTCCGGGACAGTGACATCAGAGGCCGGGCCGATAGCTTCAATTTTTCCTTTGCTGACAAGGATTACGCCGTGATTAATGACGCGCCGGCTTACATTGGAGTCTTTGGCAAGAGCCATCGTCAAAATCTTGCCGGCCCTGATAGCATACGGCTCGGGCGCACCATCAGCAACAACGCCAAACTGAAGCACGCACAAGATAACAAATGCAATTTTTGAGCTTATTTTCATTCTTCTCGTTCAAAAACAATCTGCCCGTTCACGATTACTTTTTCCACCCGGCTTCGAAAATCAAACGGCTCGCTGGACAGTATGACCAGATCGGCGTCTTTACCTTCATCGATGCTCCCGATTCTATCGTCCACGTGCAGCAATTCGGCAGGATAGATAGTGACGGCCCGAAACGCGTTGTCTTCATCCATCCCGTACCGGACGGCATATGCAGCATTCATCGGCAAATACTGAGTCCCCGACGTGGAGCTTGTATGTAAAGCAACACGGAGCCTGCTTAGTGTCAGCAGATCGGCGTTGTTTATCGCTTTTCCTTTTTCGTAGCGGAGGATATCAGGGCCGATGGCAATTCCAACGTTGTATTTCCTCAGTTCGTCCGTTACTCGAAATCCATCTCCGCCGCCAAGAATAATAACATCTAGGTTGTATTCATCTCGAAATACTTTCAGCGTATTGCGTATTTCGTCTGCCCTGCCGGCATGCACGAGTGCCGGCATCCTGCGCTTGAAGAGCCCCCTAATAAGTTCAAGATTTGTATCCCGTCGCGGGCGCTCCGGCTCTTTGAGGGCATCTTCTTCATCAGACTCCTTATCTTTGTCCTCGTTTTTGTCCTTTTCATATTGCCGGCGGCGTTCGTATTCTTCGAAAGCGCGTTCATATTGGTCCCACTTCTCGGAATATTCCTTTGCTCTTTTCAGAAGCTCGCGTGCCTGCCAGATTTGCGTCATCTTTGCGCTTGATCCAAGCATGGAAAATTTAACGGCAGCATATTCTTTGACAATCATATCCTTCATACGGTCGCCGGTCAGCTTGATAAGAGCGGCGTTACCGCTGACAAGTCCGCCCGTCTCCGGCGCCAAGAGGACCGAAGTGACTCCAGAACGCAAAACATCCCGGAAACTCTCATCGTTCGGCTTGATTGCATTGGTGATACTCACATGGCGTACGCCGCCGGAACCACTCGTAGGCGATACCGGATTCATTCTAACCGGCTCACTTTCCCAGTGCAGTCCAAGATGAGAATGAATGTCAATCAGGCCGGGTATGACAACACTTTTTGGCGCATCGATAACGGCCGCCTGTTCCGGGATGTCTTTCGACTCACCTACATAAGCAATTTTGTCACCCTTAATGAGGATTAGGCCGTTGCTGATTCGTCCGCGGCTTGCCGTTAGAATTTTGCCGGCACGAATTGCTGTTATGGATGCCTTTTCTGCGTCTTCTTTTTCCGGCTTCGTTTCTGAACGTCTGTAGACAACTTTGCCGTCAATAAGCGTTTTATCAACAGCAGCCTGAACATCAAACGGCTCGGACGTCAGAATGACCAGGTCAGCGTCCTTGCCCGGCTCAATACTTCCGGCGCGATCGGCAATCCCGAGAATTTCAGCGGGTGTAATTGTTACTGCTTTGAGGGCTTGTTCCGGCGACAATCCCTGGCTTACAGCGTAGCCAGCAACAAATTGCAAATCGCCAATCGTCTGATCGGTCGGCGCCGAAAGCGCAAATTTAATGCCCGCTTCGGCCAGAAGCTTTGCATTTGCAGGATTCACTCGCCCGAGCATGATATCCCGGGTGTCGTCTTTCGTATACTGTCGGCCGGGCTCAAAAACCCCTGTGACAATCACGGGCGCATCGCTCCATTTTATCTGGTTAATGACGTTATATGCTTCCGTGCCGCCTTCGATGATAAGCCTGAGATTGAAGACCTCGCTGAACAGGATTGCATTTCGGATATCATGGGCGTTATGGCAATTAATTCGTACCGGCAGTTTGCGTGTCAAAACCGGCAGCAGCGATTCCATTTTCCAGTCTATTTTCCTGGGTCGGTCGTCCAAGTACTGCTGCGCTTGTCCAAAGACGTTTCGCAGAACGGCCATCTCTCCCATCCGCGTTGTCGGCAACTGTTTTTCCTGCGGCACCATCGGATGGCATGGATCAGGAGGGATCGGAGGATCCCAGAGAGCCGGCGGATTCTTCGGTAATTCCCCGATTGTGATGCGAAGCGCAGAACTGTCTTTAAGGCGTCGTTTGGCAACTGAATCGCCAGCAAGCTTTACTACCGATCCCAGACCGCTCACCAATCGCCTTTGGCCGGGCGAAACATAAACCGTCGTCACACCTCCTGCCAGCATACGTCGATATTTGCCGTAGAAGTCGAAGGCATCGACTGCTCGAATGTCCGGCGTCACAGATTCTTCATCATCCCGGCTTGGCTCCGCAAGCGTCGTAAATGCATCGATGAGTCCCGGAATAATCACCTTATCCTTAGCATCGAGAATTTCAGCGCCTTCGGGTATTGTAAGGTCCTTTCCCACGGCTTCTATCTTGCCGTCCCGAATCAGAATGATGCCGTCCTGAATTGGTGCAGAACTGACTGGATAGATCGTGTCTGCTTTAATAGCAACAACAGATGTCTCTTCGGCTTTTATGCTCGGGACAAGCAATGCAGCGATAAGAACGAAAATCGCAGTCACATAGAATCTCTTTCCAATACTGAAATGTCTATAGCATATATTCATGGCTAAGGCTCATCCTTGTCTGTCACACAATCCGGCCCTTAATTGTTTAATCAGTGTCTTTCGGCTCCTGTATTTCCAACGGCGGTTCCAGCAGCTTTTTCAACCGCTCATCTTTAGCCCGCTCATAGACAATCTCACCGGCAATCATGACTTGGTCAACCCAGCTTTGTCCATCCAGCGGATCACCCGTCAGAAAGAGTATAGTTGCTTCTTTGCCCGTTTCGATACTCCCCAGTCGGTTATCGACGCCGATGAACTGCGCGGGATAAAGCGTGATGGATTTCAATGCTTCTTGACGCTTCATTCCATATTTAACAGCGGTGGCCGCCTGATACCAGAGATAGCGTCTGCCGTACTGAGAAGTATCGGTTTGGAAAGCGAACTTTACGCCGGCCTTGTGAAAAATCATCGGGATAACTTTCATCTCCTCTTCATTCGTCTGCTCGTTGGTTTCCCAGATGATAAGTTGAGAATCCAAAACGACAGGAAGTTTACTTTTGGCAATCAAACCGACAGCTTTATAGCAATCCGGGCTAAGTACCAACACAGTATTTAGCCCATGTGTTTTCTGTATCTCAATGGCTTTTGGTACATCGGCGGCTCTATCACAATAGATGAATGCCGTGAGCTTTTTGTTCGAAAGATCGACCATAGACTGTTTGGTCACATCTATTTCTTCGTCGAAAGGTTTCTTTTCTTCCTTGGCATCCGCCTTTCGCTGCTCGTAATCTTCAAGGTAATCTTTCAGGTCCGAGATGTATCTTCTGAATCGCTGCATGTGCCCCATGCGGCTGGTATTTCCGCTCGGTCGCAATGATATTTTCAAGCCTGTATATCGTTTGATGAGCATCGCTTCAACAGTCCGGCCGCAAGGCTTGACGATTGTTCCCGTGCCTCCCAGCAGCGTATTGTTGCCGGGCAGGACCAGCATTGCTACTATCCCGTCGCGTAGTGAATCTTCGAAAAAAGTGCTGATTGGATCGATCGAATCGAAAGTCGAAATAAAAGGCACTTCCGGCATGTTTTCATTTTCCCTGTCCAGGCCGCTCGATGTGTGCGCCATTACGAAGCCGGGCATAACTACCCGGTCCTTGGCTTCGATAACAAAGGCGTCCCAGGGAATCTCAACGTCGGTCCCAACAGCCTTAATCGTTCCGTCTTCAATTAAAATCACGCCGTTTTTAATATCCTTACCTACGATAGTAATGATGCGGCCTGCTTCGACAGCAAGCTTTTTGCGGACTGGTGCAGCATCCGTTATGGAGCCGGTGATAAATACAATCAATAATATAGAAACAAATGTTATATGAGACCTGGATTTCATAACGTCTCTCCTGATGTCTACTGATAGACAGTCTTACCGTTTAGAATGACTTTTTCTACACGTGTTGTCACATCCAATGGATCGCCGCTTAGAATGACAATGTCGGCATCCTTTCCTTTTTCGAGACTCCCCACCCTCTCGGCGACGCCGAGTATTTCAGCCGGCGTGATTGTGATGGCTTTCAAAGCTTCGTCACGATCCATGCCGTGCCGAACGGCAAAGGCTGCCGCCGTTAACATGTCAATTGCCCCGGATTGCTCACCGGATGACAAGGCCACTTTGACGCCGGCTTTGGCAAGAATTCCGGCATTGTTCCAGTTCACTTTCCTGCCCTCACGGTACTGGCCCATATTTCCCGGATAGTAATAGAATGGTCCCAATACGACTGGGATTTTCTTTTCGGCCAACTGCTTGGCGACTTTGTAGCCCTCGGTGCACTCCTGAAAAATCAGCTTCAGACCATATTCATCAGCAACCTTCAGTGCGGCACGAATTACAATCGCACGGCGAGCGTTAACGTGAATGGGAATCTCATCATTCAAAGCCGCCGACAATATAGCAAGATTCGGGTCTTCGATTTGTTCGGAATCCGCCTGCCGCTGAGCATCGAAAAAACTCTTGCGGAGCATCCAGATAATCGCCATGCGGGTTCCGGGTCGCCGATAGTAAAAGTTTGTCGGAGACTGATACCTCGGAATGCGATTGCCCTGGGTCGCATCCAAATCCATCACAATTCTAAGGGCCGCCTCGTCCTTGACGATCATCTGTTGCGGAATTTTACCTGAGGGCTTGACGACAACACCCAAACCGCCTATGACATTCTGCGGACCCGGAGAAACAAACAACGTTGTCACTCCCATCTGAACGACGCGTTTTAAAGTCTTGCTCTGCGGGTCCAAAGCATCTGAAATCCGAAGCGTCGGCGTTATCTCGCCGGACTGCTCGTTCAGGTCTCCTCGAACCGGAGCAGGTGCGCTTGCATCTACAAATCCGGGCGTAACGACACTCTTGCCGGCATCAATCACGACGGCCTCTTCCGGAATCTCGATTCCCGTGCCGATCTCCGCAATCTTTCCATCTTCAACCAGGATGACCCCATCGGTAATCGGTTCACCTGACATTGTCAGAATCTTGCCGGCCTTGATAACCGTGACCTCCGCCCGGCCGGGCGCGACAAACGCCGATACAAGCAGTAAAAAAGTCAGTAAAATGACGTGGATTCTCATTCTTCCTGCCTTTGATATACAATATTGCCATTTATCAGGACCATCTCAATGCTGGAAGTCAGTTGGAGCGGGTCACCATTAAGTATTACAAGGTCGGCGTCCTTGCCTTCGGAAATGCTTCCGAGGCGGTCGGCGACGCCGAGTATTTCCGCGGCATTAATTGTCAGGCTTTTTAATGCCGTCTCGGTATCGAGTCCGTACTTAGCAGCAAGAATTGCCGAGGTTCTAAGATCATGCAAATCCGTCCTCGGGGTAAGTGATGCGAAAGCAATCTTGATACCGCTATTGGCCATCTTACCGGCACGCTTTAAGTCCTTATCCCTGCTGGAAAGAAGCAGCGGAGGATATATCACCGGCAGATTCCGCTCGGCAATCATATCTGCAATTTCATCGCCCTGTTCTGCTGTTACGAGAACTGCTTTCAATTCGTATTCATCAACAATCGCCATCGCAGATGCAATCTCATCGACATTACGCGCCCAAATATAAGCAGTCTTATTTGCAACCACTACGCGTTTGAGAATATCACGAGTTGGATTGAAACCGTCATCTTTATCTTCTTTCGCCTTGTCCAGTTCCTCTCGAATCAAGTCCATAAGTCCGGCCCGGGAAGTTGGCTCGCGGTCGAACATCAGGGCCTCGTTCATCACCGAAAATTCAACGCCGGCCGCGCGTACCAGCACCCAGTCGTTTGCTTTGCTTATATCCAGCTTCAATACAGCAGGCAGACCACCTACAGGATTCCTGTTGCCCGGTGCCAGCATGATGGTTGTCACTCCACAGCTAAGGGCTTTTTTGACATCGTCCGAATATGGATTGAACGCATCGAGAATCAGCATGTCGGCGGCGACAGCGGCGACTGTCTCATCCATCTCACTGAAAATATCCAGCGATAAGCCGATATGGCAATGAGCATCGATCATACCCGGCATCACATCCTTGTCGGACATATCCAGAACTCTGATGCCCTCGGGGATTTCTATGTTTTCACCAACGGATTGAATCTTGCCTTCATTAATAATGATAACGCCATTAGTAATAACACCATCCGTTATGGTCCAGATTTTGCTCGCTCGTATTGCAAGACTCTGCGATTCACTGCCGGAACTCGTCAGGCAAAAGGAGATGCTCATAATAACCAGAAAGCTTAGAAATTGTCTCTTTTTCACTGCTGGTCTTTCCTTTCAAAAACAGTTTTGCCTTCTATCAAAACCATTTCGACCTGGCTGAGCGAATCCAACGGATGGCCGCTTAGAATCACAATGTCGGCATCTTTGCCAACTTGAAGGCTGCCGATTCGGTCCGCCACGCCGAGTATCTCGGCAGGAGTCAATGTCACGGCCCGCAGTGCCATATCTCTATCCATACCATTCGCTACGGCAATCGCGGCTGCTAAAGCAACGAATTTCGAGCTTGCACCATCCCTGCCGGAGACGCCCAACGCCAGCTTGACACCTTTCCCTGATAAGATCGCTGCATTCCGAATATCATGGTGACGATATTCTAACCTGGGCATATCTGCAAAAGAAGATGAGACAGGTCCGAGAATGACCGGGGACTTGCTCCGGGCAATCTCTTCTGCGATTAGATAACCCTCGGTACATTTATCCAGAATCAGCTTAAAACCAAATTCATCCGCCAGGCGCAGTGCATTTAAGATATCCGTGACACGGTGAACTTCGATCTGTAATGGAATCTCTTTGCTCAGTACTTTAGCAAGGACTTCACGAGTGGGATTGGGGCGGAACCGGGCCGGCCGCTTTGGCTTTTCAACTTTCTCTGTTGGCCTTGCCTCCTTTTTCTTATCGTACTCCGCCTTCTTCTTGTTATATTTAGCCTGCTCTCGATCGTGTTTTTCCTTGTTGTGCATATATATTTTCGTCTCAAGCAGTGCTTCACGAATTGATGAATAATTCGCCAGACGCCCCAGCGATGAGGATTGGTTATTTGAAGAAACGCCAATGGCCGCCTTGACGGCGATATTGTCCTTCAACAGCATCTTGCCGACATCCTTCGAACCGTTAAGTTTCAAAACCGCCCCGCTGCCGCCTATCAAGCTGCGAGAACCCGGCGTGATATATACGGCGGTGACACCTTGTGCCGCCACTTCCGGAGCTTCTTTGATGTACGGATCAAGCCCGTCGAGGATATTCAACTCGGGAGCGATCGAGCGTCTTTCATTCAACTCGTTGTCAATCACAAACAACCGGGACTGGGAATCAATCATCCCCGGCATAACATATTTGCCGCTTGCATCAATTACCCGAGCATCCGCATCGACAGCGATGTTCTGCCCAATTGCGGCAATCTTTCTATCTTTTATCAGGATCGTGCTATTCTCGATTGGGGCGTCACTTATCGGAAGAATCGTGCCGGCTTTGATTGCAATCTCCTGTCCGCTCAATGTGCCCACAGAAAGAAACAGTAAGAGCAAAGATGCAAGAATGACAAACCCTTTTATGTTTTTCATCCTTATTCCCTGAAAATATATCGGACTTACTTCTAATACTATCCATCGGCTGTGTCGAAAGAATTTCTTCAAAATAAACGCAAAAATTACAGGACCTTATTGACGGTAATGCGACTATTGCAGCCGAAGGGCTTGTAGATTATAATCAGCTAACAAATGCTGGGCTGCTGCAATCTTACAACAGCCGGCGTCTCGGTAACAATTTCCGACGAAAGGAACGGTTTATGAAAAGACGCGAATTCTTAAAGATGGCCGTTGCAGGAGCCTTAGCAGGTATGGGCAGAGTTTCATTCGGCACCGGAAAAACCGCCAGGCCCAATTTCGTTTTCATTATTGCCGATGACTGCACATTCCGTGATATCGGCTGTTACGGCGGTCAGGCCTACACGCCGAACATAGACAAGCTGGCATCCGAAGGGATTCGCTTTAAACAGTGCTTTCAGTCGGCGCCGATGTGCTCGCCGACCCGGCATAATATCTACACCGGCCTTTACCCGGTCAAGAGTGGCGCCTATCCGAACCATACCTTCGCCAAAGACGGCACAAAAAGCGTCGTACATTATCTCAAGCCGCTCGGATATCGCCTTGCTCTTAGCGGCAAGAAACATATTAATCCACCTGATATATTCCCATTCGAGTACTCGGGCAAAGGCAACAATCCCGACTTCGAAGCAATCGACAAGTTCATAAGCGAGTGCAAAGAAAGCAGCACCCCTTTCTGCCTGTTCGCCTGCTCAAACGAGCCGCATTCGCCCTGGAACAAGGGCGATGCCTCACGCTACGACGCGGCCAAATTGAAACTGCCGCCCTACTTCGTCGATACCGAAACAACTCGCGAATGTATGACGAGATATCTTGCCGAGATTACCTATTATGACTCGCAGGCTGGTCAGATCCTTGCCCTGCTTGACAAACATGCCCTTGCGAATAATACGCTGGTTATCGTCGTCAGTGAGCAGGGCTCGAGTTTCCCCTTCGGCAAATGGACCTGCTACGATACGGGGCTGCAATCGGCCTTCATCGCCCGCTGGCCCGGCAAAATCGAGGCCGGCACGGTAAGCGACGCTCTGATCGAATATGTCGATATCCTGCCAACTTATATCGAGGCCGCAGGCGGCACGCCCGAAGCCGTGCTCGACGGCAAGAGTCTGCTGCCGGTCCTGATGGGCCAAACAAAAGAGCACAAAAAGTACGTCTTCGGCGAAATGACCACCCGCGGCATAAACAACGGCTCGGATTATTTCGGCATCCGTTCTATTCGTTCGAGAAAGTTCAAATACGTCTGGAACTTTACGCCTGAAGTCAAGTTCCAGAACGCCTGCACTAATTCCAGCATCTTCAAATCCTGGCGCCAGAAGGCCGAAGCCGACGCTGATGCCGCGGAAAAAGTCCGCCGCTACGAGCATAGGCCGGGCGAAGAACTCTACGATGTCGAAAAGGACCCATACGAATGGAACAACCTTGCCGACGATCCTAAATACGCAACAATCAAAGTGCGAATGAAGAAACGTCTGCTCACTTGGATGAAGGCCGTGGGCGATAAGGGCCAGCAGACCGAGCTTGAAGCACTCGAGCACCAGAATAGAAACAGAAATAAGAAATCTCAAAGCTCGTCTCGAAAACCCCCAAAAAAGCAGAAAAAAGCAGCACAAAAGCGATAAGTAAAACAAGGCATATCCGCAATTAATGCCGGCCGTTTGAAAGCCGCTTTTTAAGCCGTTTAGTGCGTATTTTAAACAGCAAAAAGCAAGACTCATATCTCTTCAAAAAAATTTTAAAAAACGAGCAATTTTTCTCTTGACGATGGCGAAAAATTTTACGAACCTTCCCACTTTTAAATCGTACATCGGTTTTTAATGGCGAATATAATATTTTGGGCTTGAAAAGAGTGAATTTGCCCTGTTTCTGTCGTAATCGGCTGTTTTCGCTCCAAGAGCCCTTTTCCAGTTGACTCTTTGAAAGGAGTTGATTATGTGGGACGATGATCCCGACATTATGGATGCTTACGAAGAATATGATTACGAGTGCGAGTCCGACGACGGCCTGGACGATTTGGCGTTCGATTCGGTCGTTGCAGCGGACTTTGAAGAAGGCACATTCGATAAAGACGGCGAATTCTTTGACGAAGACGATTAATTTCAAACTATAACGAATATTGCTAACCCCGATTGTGAACACGCCCCTGACACGCTAAAAAGCCTGTTATTCGCATATTCTCCGGGCAAAACACAGCAACACCAGGTCTAAATCCAAATAGAAATGGCGTTGCTTTGTCATGCGCCAAAATTGGCTTTGTTTGGCTTTGTTTTTCGCAGCCATCAAATCACAAAATTCCCCATAATCCCCTTTCAGATAAATACTTACGCCCATTTTGCCCACCGCGAAATTGGCTTTGTTTTTTCAAATCATGCTTATTCCCAAAAAGCATGCCCTGAGCGTAGCCGAAGGATTTCAGAAGCACATAAGTATTAAAAGTTCAACATTCTACATTCTCAATTCTCCATTCAAACCGTCAAACATTATACGAACTGCTTTGCAAAACGGCGGGGGAATTCTTAGAAAATCTCCATTACACGGCGTTCACTATTCGTACTGCGTTCTGCGTATCGCGTATCGCGTACTTGTAGAAAATATGGAACGACCGGCGCCGTGATTGTAAACGTCGTCAAGAGCCGATAAAGCTAATGCGACAAGGTGGTACGTAGCCACCGATAATCGCGGATTATCCCTAAGGAACAGAGCCGCA
>Ga0180437_10000571_pt1 | contig 69809 bp, 45 predicted proteins | sample SS_ome_4_FD_132410 | JGI IMG/M metagenome (GOLD analysis project Ga0180437, IMG submission 132410) | Hypersaline lake sediment archaeal communities from the Salton Sea, California, USA - SS_3_D_1 metaG | ecosystem: Environmental > Aquatic > Non-marine Saline and Alkaline > Hypersaline >...
CAGTACGACGAGGTTAAGCTGCTGCGACGGATTCATGGACAGGGGGAACATGGGCCACACGGCGTGGTGCTTTCCCCCGACGGCAAGTCGCTGTACGTCGCGGGCGGCAACTTCACCAAGATTCCCGACCCCGAAAGTTCGCTGGTGCCCCGACATTGGGACGAGGACCTGATCCTCAGCCGCCAGGGTGATTCTCGCGGCTTCGGCGTTGGGCTACGCGCTCCCGGCGGTTGGGTTGCGCGCACCGATCCCGACGGCCAAGCGTGGGAGCTGGTCTGTACCGGCTTTCGCAATCAATACGACATCGCTTTCAATCCCCATGGCGAGTTATTCACTTACGATGCGGATATGGAGTGGGACATCGGCACCCCGTGGTATCGGCCGACCCGTGTGAATCATGTCGTCAGCGGTGGTGAATTCGGCTGGCGAACTGGCACGGGGAAGTGGCCAGCGTATCAGCCCGATAGTCTGCCGGCGGCGGTCGACATTGGCCCTGGCTCGCCGACCGGTGTGGTATTCGGTACCGGCGCGAAATTTCCGGCCAAGTATCAACAGGCCTTTTACGCTTGCGATTGGAGCTATGGGAATCTCTACGCGGTTCATCTCGAGCCCGATGGGGCCTCGTACAAGGGCACCTTTGAGCCGTTCGTGGCGGCCGCCCCGTTGCCAGTGACCGATGTGGTGGTCCATCCACACGACGGCATGCTGTACTTCACCGTTGGCGGACGGGGCGTCGAATCGGCCATCTACCGCGTTTGGTACGAGGGCGATGAATCGACCGCACCGGTCAGCCAGGCTGCCGACAGCGGGACTCAGCTGCGCAAGCTGCGCCAGGAGCTGGAGGCCTTGCACGGTGGAGAAAAAGAGGGCTCGATCGACAAGGCGTGGCCCTATCTGTCACACCCCGATCGATTCATTCGTTTCGCCGCGCGGATCGCCATCGAACACCAGCCGGTTGATCAATGGCAAGACCGCGTCTTCAGTGAGCCGAACCCGCGAGCTCAAATCCTGGGCCTGATCGCGCTGGCGCGCACGACCACCAAAGTGACCGATGACAAGCGAGATGAACAATCGACAGAGCTGCAGGAAAAAATGTTCGATGCGCTGGACTCCTTCGATTGGGAACAGCTATCGGAGGTCGATCGCATCGCGCTGCTGCGTGCCTATCAACTTACCTTGCTGCGACTTGGTCGGCCTGACGAAGCACGGCAATCCAAGCTTGCCACACGACTGAGCCCCTTTTACCCGGCGGCTACCGAGCCGCTAAATCGAGAGTTATGTGGATTGTTAATCTACCTGCAAGTGCCCGAGGCGGCGACAAAGACACTCGCCTTGCTCAAACAGGCGCAGACCCAAGAGGAGCAGATCTACTACGCGCTGTCATTGCGGCTGTTGAAGACAGGTTGGACCATGGACCAACGCCGCGAGTACTTCGACTGGTTCAAGCGGGCTGGAGAATACGCGGGTGGTGCATCGTTTACCGGCTTCACCAATCAGATTCGGACCGAGGCAATTGCCGCGTTGACTGATCAGCAGAAGCAGGAACTCGGTGAGTTGGTTGCGGAGAAAGTTGACAAAGACCAAGCGCCGGTTGGTCCCCCCCGAGAGTTGGTCAAGCAATGGACCGTCGACGAGCTGGTCGCCGCCACCCAGGAGGCGAACGAAAATCCTGATTTTGTCCGTGGTCAACGGCTCTTCGCCGAGGCAAGTTGTTTTAAGTGCCATCGTGTCTCGGGCCGTGGGGGGACGATCGGTCCCGATCTCACGGGTGTCGGTCGACGCTTCACGGTACGCGATCTCCTGGAGGCGATCGTTGAGCCCAACAAAGTCATCTCCGATCAATACCGTTCGACTTCGTTCATCATGGCGGATGGCCGGACTATTTTGGGGCATATTGCCAACATGGGTGGCGATTCTCTGAGTGTCATGACCGACATGACCAAGCCGAGTGATTTTACGGATGTGAAACGATCCGACATTGAGGAGATGGAGCCATCCAACGTCTCGATGATGCCGACCGGGCTCGTCGATACCTTCACGCGCGAGGAGATTCTGCATCTGCTGGCCTACCTCCGCTCGGGTGGCAATGCGGAGCACGAGCTGTTTGGGCCGTCGCAGACGAGCCAGGCCAAGAAGGACGGTCCGGCGGAGAAGAATTAGGGACGCTCGGTGATCGGTCGAGCAGAGAGGACTAGCTGGAGGCGTAGAGCTCCGCGTATTCCAAAACCCACAGCTCAACCAATTCGTTGAACGATTCCAGGTCGACCTCATCAAGTTGCTGGTAGCGCTGACGATTGTAGACTTCCTTATTGCGAATGGTCCCTTTCGCGGTCAGCTCCAAGACAGGGTACTTTCCAACGGGCCGGACGACCATTTCCAGGCGACTAAAGAAGTTGTCTCGACGCCCACCGCCAGCGCCCACGTCGTCTCGGCTGCAGGCGGCCCCCCAACCTCGATCGCTCATGACGTTTTCAAATCGAAACCCGGGAAACTGATCGCCTAATTGAGCGATGCACTTCTCGATGTGTTCGTTTAACTTGAGGCGATAGTCGGAGTGCAGACGCCGGCATTCTTCCTCGGACAGTGCCTGGGCTTCCGCCTCGCGCTGCTTGGCCGAACGCGATCGCTCGCCTCGGTTGACCGCTCGTTGGAGTCGTTCTTGAAAGTCCATCATCGCTAGAAGAGCAGGAGAAAATCTATTCCGCGGCGGGCTCCGCGGGTCGTTTACCAAGTTGATCGTCGAGCAGCAGGAGAGCGGTCTTTTCCTCGCCAGCCAGCTCAAGGCGCCCTAAGACGTCGCTGACCGTCTTCTCTTCTTCTACCTGTTCGTCGATGAACCACTGTAAATGAGCCAGGGTCGCATAGTCGTTCTTCTCTCGCGCCAAGGCATAGACCTCGTAAATATCGTTAGTGGTCTTCCGCTCCTGATCAAGCGCATTTGCGAAGACATCACGAGCCGTTCCAAATTCGCTCGGCGGTTTGGCGATCGCCTGCAATTGCACGGCGCCGTCTCGGTCGAGCAGGAACTGGAGCAAGCGCTGCCCGTGAGCTCGTTCTTCGTCACTTTGCATCGACATCCAAGCGGCAAACCCGGGCAGGTGGATGGAGTCGAGATAGGCGGACATCGCCAGGTAATAATAAGAGGCGGCAAACTCGTTGTTGATTTGCCGATTGATGGCATCTTGTAATTGTTGATCCATGTCGAGAACTCCCACTTCAAAAAAACAATGCGAACGGGAGACGGCCCTGTTCCGCCGGACCGCCGTGCAATCTCACCTTGCAATCTTAAGAGGGATCGCACCCGAGTGTTGCCCCCGTCACTCGTAGTGTATCGAGCGCGCGCGGATTCGCCCAGGCCAAGGAGTGGAAAAGGGAGACGAGTCGGTCAGCGACGATGCTGATATTGATTCTCAACATCCGTTGGGGGCGGAGAAAAAAAGAGACCATCAGTACTCAACGCGGCGCATCACGACGACGAATCGTCCTGTTCATCCTTTCCCTGCGAATCGATGAACTGCTTGAGATCGCCAAAAGTCCGCATAGGCTCGTCGCCTTTGAGCATTTCCTTGGTGATCGGCACGACCGGCTTGGGCTTGCGCTCGCGGCGAGAGCCCGAAGGCTTGGGACCGCCACTGCGGCCGCGTTGATTCCGATGTTTCCCCTTCTCATGGGATGACTTGCCACGAGCCGATGATTTTTTGGCGCCCGTTCCATCCTGAGTTGAGGAGCGTCGGCGAGGGCGACCGCCACGAGGTTGCCGTTCGGCCTCCGGGTGAATCATCGTCAGCGTAACGCGTCCCCGTTGGCCGTCGATCGCCTTGATCCAGACTTGGACCGTATCGCCGACGGCGACCACCTTGTGTGGATCGCTGACGTAATTGGCGGAGATCTGGGAAACGTGGACCAGGGCGCTCTCCTTGAGGCCGATATCAACAAAGGCGCCAAAATCGGTCACGTTCAATACGGTCGCTCGCAGATCCATGCCGACGTTCAGATCTCCCACCTGGAGCGCGCGCTTTCGGAAAATCGGAGCGGGAAGGTCCTCGCGGGGATCGCGCCCCGGTTGCTTCAGCTGCACAACAATATCGCGCACCAGCCGTACTCCGACTTCCAATTCCGCCGACATCGCAATCGCGTCGGGAGGAGCCGTGGAGGCGGCGCCGGTTTCATCGCTGGCAAGCCGGGCCCGAATCTTCTCGGCGATGTCGTAGCTTTCGGGATGAATCCAGGCGGCATCCAAGCTGTTCTCGGCGCCGGGGATCTTGAGAAAGCCGGCAGCCTGCGTGAAGGAGTCGTCACTGAAACCGGTGACGTCGAAGAGCTGCTGTCTGGAAGTGAAGGGACCGTGCTCCTGTCGATGCTCAAACAATCGACGAGCGATGAGGGGGTTCAGTCCGGAAACGTATCGCAGCAGAGCCGCGGAAGCGCGATTCAGGTCAACCCCGACATGATTCACGCACGACTCGACCACTTCACTCAGGGTAGCGCCCAGATCGGTTCCCTTGATATCGTGCTGATAGAGCCCGACACCGATGCTGGCAGGATCAACTTTGACAAGTTCGGCAAGCGGATCGAGTAGTCGGCGTCCGATGAAGACTGCCGCGCGAACGGCGGCATCGACATCTGGAAGCTCCTCGCGGCCGATTTGGCTCGTGGCGTAGTCGGCGGCGCCCGCCTTGTTGACGATCAAATAGGCGAGTTTGTCCGCCTCGACCTCGGCCTTCCATTCGTTCTCGAACAGGTTGGCGATGATCTGTTCGGTTTCGCGACTGGCGGTGCCGTTACCTATGGCGATTACGTCGATCGCCTGCTGACGAACCAGTTCAACAAGCTTGCCGCGCGACTCGGCCATGCGCTCTTTGTTGCCAACAATATGTAGCACGCCTTGATCGAGTAAGGTGCCCTCGACATCGATTGCCACGAACTTACAGCCGCTTTTGAAGCTTGGATCGATAGCGACGATGCGCTTATTCGCGACCGGCGGTTGCAGGAGTAAGTTACGAAGGTTACTCGCGAAAACTTCGATGGCGTGTTCTTCAGCCTTGTCGGTCAGGTCGCGGCGAACTTCTCGTTCCAGGTCGGCGGGCAAGATTCGTTCTACGGCATCACGCAGACAGCCTCGTAAGAAATCGGCATGCGGATGGCTCGCTTCGACGACCGTCTCTTCCGCCACCGTGAAGAGCTTGGCGCGGTCGACCTCAATGTCTACCTCCAGGACTCCCGAGCGTTCACCACGGTTGATGGTGAGAATCTGGTGCGGCTTGATTCGAGAAACGGGCTGACTGAAATTGAAGTACTCGGTAAATGGCTTAGCCTTCTTGTCGGCCTGCTTCTTCTTTCCCTTGCCCTTCGATTTACCGGCAGCTTTCTCGACTGGTTCGGCGGCTGGTATGGTTTGATTAGCTGATGGGGCTTCCTTTAGCTGCTCACCATCCTTGCCGCTGCCGGCTGCCGTTTGGCCCTCGGTCGAACCTCCGTCGTCGGCAATGGTCTCGTCGCTGGTGGTGATGATCGGGCCTTCGGCGTTGTCGGTGGCGGTTTGCGATTCGGCAGGTGAGGAATTTTCCAACTCGCCGTTCCCGGCGTTCGTTTCGTCTACCGGTGCCGCGGTCTCGGTCGCTTCCTCCGACTTTGTTGCCGCTTCCGTGGGCGACTCGTTTGAATTTGGCTGGGCCGCGGCGTCAGGAGAGTCGATCCGTTTGGTCACGAGCCGTCCGTTGTCGCGATAGATCTTTCGCAAAGCGGCGCGAAGTGCCGCGTTGTCGCCGAGGTCTTCCGCCAAGATGTGACCCACGCCGAGCAGGACGTCCGCTACACTCTTGAGTTGGCGATCGGGGTCGACAAAATCGGCACCGCGCGTTTCCAAGTCTTCGCTGCTGACGGAACCATGAAGTACTTCCTCAGCCAGCGGGGCGAGCCCACGATCCCTCGCGGCGGCAGCGAGCGCTTCCTTTTGCGGACGGAAGGGTAAGAAGAGATCTTCGACATGACGCAGATCGCGAGCCTTGTCTAGCTTCTCGGCCAGCTCGTCTGTCAGTTTGCTTTGTGCTTGAATGGCTCGCCGCACCGAGTCCTTGCGATGAGCCAGTTGCTGGCTACGCGTGACCTCACTGCGGATGGCCCGAATCTGCGATTCATCAAGCCCTTCGGTGGCATCTTTGCGGTAGCGCGCAATAAACGCCGGTGTGCATCCCTCATCGAGCAGACGCAACACCGCTTCAACTTGGGTGGGCGGAAGTTTGAATCGTCGCGCGATACGCGATAGATCGATGGAGATGGTCGCATCCATGAAAGAGCAGACGACTCAACAAGCAATCGGGAAGGGATATGCGGGGTATTTAATAACCGGGCCGTATGAGGTGGTCGCCGCGAACGGTCTCCACCTGTGGGCCACAGACGAGGCATTGACGTCCATGCAGATAATCGCGTCGGAATGCGTCCAATTCTCGGGAGCGTGAATTTGGCGCTCGAAACAATGAACCACGCATCAATGCGTTGCTAGCAAACTCCGACACAAACGGCGAATCTAGTGGATCGAGATAGCACTGTCAAGAATTCGGCACGGTTTATGTAATATTCTGTTGGCTGCGGCCAGCCTGTTACAGTCAGTTGGATCACATCGCGGCGGGGCTCGGGCGGGTGGCCACGGCCGATTTCTGGCTCGCCACGATGGAGATGCTACGTTTGAGAGCAAAGCTGGCACAAAAAAATTGGAATAATCGGTCGAATTGTTCAAACCCTCACCACGGATGGCCGATATAGGAACTGAATGCAGGGAGGCGCCCACAGCGTACGCATGGCGGTCGACAGGTCGGCAGCGCGAAGCGAGAGATGGAATATCTCGCGATTGTGGGAACAAAACCAGAGCTCAAGGAAGCGCCCCTATGGTCCCCAGCCACTTGCGAGTCTACTACGGTCCGGAAGAAGAAATTCAGTCGAAGGCGTTCGAGGATCCGACTTCGAACGTCTCGGTGCCGCTCGGCGAAATTTTGCCCCTGCTGGCAGACGCCTTTGAAAGCGATCGGACCTGGCTGCGAGACTTCGACAACGACGAGATTCGCATTTCTAACGATCTCTACGAGGTTATCCTGGCTTATCAGCACTATCGCCGCCCCGGCGCGTGATGACCAGCCAGTCTTAACGTATCTCTCACATCCGAGTTCGCTGTCATTGCCAGTTCGACAGCTGCTCGGATTTTTTTGCGCGCCAGCATGCCCTGCTTGTGCTGGCAGAGAGAGGCTGCCGAGGACTTCGAGTGAGTTCGCCTATTCCTGGTGCGAGGTCTTCTCGTAGTGTTTCCGCAGGGTGTCGAGGCCAAAGTCATTGTCGAGCGAATGCCAGACGGTGTGGATATGGTTGGCGTCGTTCTGGGTATTGTCGTATTCGATGATAAAGGTCGGGCCATGGATGCGATAATAGTGCCCTTCTCCCCGCTCCAGGCTGCCCGCCCAAGCGAAGTGAATTGCATCGCTGTTGGCCTTCATCTTCTCTAGTTCATTCTGGGTGATTTCGGGTCGATAGGTTCCGGTGTATTCCAGAATCAAAGACCAGAGCAGTTTCTGTTGTGCCTCGTTCATCTCACCGGCCGAGAGACCGGTCGGCTTGCCGATGTCGATTGACTGTCCCGGTCCGGTAATCACATCACGTGGTGCCTCGACGGCGATCACGGTTTGCTTCCGTTGCTCGTCACGAAGAGTCGCCATGAGATCGCGAGCGAGATCCTCTTCCGCGGCCAGAACGCGGAGTCCGGCGCGGGGACCCGTGCGTACTTCGGCAGGATTCGCGCCGATAAACGACGGTGTGAAGGTGATTACAGTTTCGTTATCGGAGGAGAAGTTGAGCGACAAGTGATGTCCCTCGACTCGCCAACCCCACGGTTCTTCACCACCCGGTGTGCCGAAGATGGAGAACCAATATCGTTCTTGATCGCGATCGTGTTTGCGCGTCGGAGAGTCCTTTTCCAGTTCATGAAGGACCTGTTCTAGACTCATGACGGCCGTGGCTTTGAGGTATCCCTGGGAGCTGAGTGCAACCTGGAGTAAGTCGTGGGCCGCCTGTCGCTGCTCGAGACTCATCTCCTTGAGGCTCACTCCCGGCCGATCCTTGGGGATGAAGTGCCAGTTTTCTCGTTCATCGCTGTTGTATTCAAAGCTGGCTTTCTTCCTCAGATCGTCGTCCAGCGAGTTCAAGAACTTCTGGGCCGCTTGAGCCATCTTGTCGTCGACGGCGTGTTCGTGGCCCTCATGAGCCGCCGCTGTCGGGGTATGGAAGATGAGGCCTGTGAAACCGAGGAGCAGTAGTACGGCAGGTGCCAGGGTTCGAAGTGACGAATAGTTCATGAGTTTCTACTTCTCGGATAATGTGGACTCGACAGTCATGAAGCTGGCATGATGCTGCTTCGTCCCGGCATGTTACCCCATCCTTCAGGACAAAGAACCTGTGGCCGGGCATCCCAGTCATCCCGAGCATCCCAGTCATCCCGAGCATCCCAGTCATCCCGAGCATCTCAGTCATCCCGAGCATCTCAGTCAGCCCGTGCACTAACTCGTTGGCTTGGCTTTCGGCCGGGCGTGTGATCGCTTGCGCCGCCGCTTCGCTTTTGGCAATGGCTTGTCCGCATCTTCCGCCGGATTGGTCGATCCTCGCGGAGCTCTGCGGCGGCGGGAACCTGGCGAGTCGGACTGGGAAGCCGTGTCATTCACGCGACTTCGTGACGAGCCATAGCGCTTCGCTCCTCCAGGTTTCGGCTTCGCCGAAGAGGGTCGTCCACTTCCGGAACGCTCCGATTTTGTTTGCTCTGGGGCCATCGGCACCTTGTGACCGATCAGCCGTTCGATGGCTCGCAGCTCGTCCCGTTCGCCGCTGCCACAGAACGACAGGGCGACTCCGGCGGCGCCCGCCCTGCCCGTTCGTCCGATCCGATGAACATAGGCCTCGGGTTCAAATGGCAGATCGTAATTCACCACGTGGGAGATACCGTCGATGTCGATTCCGCGGGCGGCCACATCGGTGGCGACGAGGATGCGCACCTTCTTGTTGCGGAAGGCCTCGAGGGCTCGCTGACGAGCGTTCTGGGACTTGTTGCCGTGAATTACCATCGCCTTGAATCCGTTTTGTTCGAGGCGTCGCGTGAGCAGGTTGGCTCCGCGTTTGGTTCGCGTGAATACGAGAGCTCGATCGACGTCGTCGCCCTTGAGGATTTTCTGCAAGAGTGGCTGTTTGCTCTTCTTCTCGACGAAGAACAGCTGCTGATCGATTTTCTTCACGGTCTTTTCTTTGGGAGTCACATTGACACGAGCCGGGTCGGTCAATAGTTGCTCCGAGAGTTCAACGATGTTCGGTGGCATCGTGGCCGAAAAGAACAGCGACTGTCGCCGCTTGGGAAGCTTGCGAATGATCCGCTTGAGATCGGGCAGAAAGCCCATATCGAGCATGCGATCGGCTTCGTCTAGCACAAACGTTTCCAGGCTGTCTAGCGAGACGAGGCCTTGATTCATCAGATCGATCAAGCGGCCCGGCGTGGCGACCAGGATGTGGGCGCCTCGCTTGAGCACCTTGACCTGGCCCGTCTGCTTGACACCGCCATAGACCAGGCCCTGGCGGAGTTTCAAATGGCGTCCGTACTTGGCAAAGCTCTCGCCGATCTGGATTGCCAATTCACGTGTGGGAGCCAGCACGAGGACGAACGGACGATGCGGTTCCGCCTTGCGATTTCGCGAGCCGAGGCGATTCAAGATCGGCAGCGCAAAGGCGGCCGTCTTGCCGGTTCCGGTCTGGGCGCAGCCAAGCACATCGCGCCCCTCGAGCGCGGGCGGAACCGTTTGAGCTTGAATGGGCGTCGGCGTTACGTACTTCTGATCGGCCAGCGCCTGCTGCACGGGCAGAATCAATTCGAGTTCTTCAAAAGTCTTCAACTGTCTTCCTCAATAAAATGAGCGGGTATGGATAGACCGACCGCGGCCGCGGTCGAATTTCTTACAAGGCCAAGGATGCACCTGCGGTCCAGGGCGCGCGGAGGCCGACAAGCGTGTCGGCCGATTCGTGGCCGTGGTCTCGTGGTGACACCACCGGAAAGCAAACGTCGTATCAACGGGAACTCTGGACAAACAAGAAAGCCACAGAATTCAATGCGTCCGTTACGACGCCGGTACAGATAACGGGGCTCCAAGAACGTCTCTTGCCGACCATTCAAAGTGTCGCACGAGACCCCGTCGGGCCGGAAAACGCGTTCCATTTCATGATGGCCAGCGTTACTCGCTTGGTTCCGACCGCGTCGACCTGATCATCCCGCCAGGCGGAAATCCCTTAGGTCTGCACAAGAGTATACACGATGAAGTCGACGAAAGGAAGCCGCATCGCCTGGACGGTCAGAATTCGATCTTGAGTCGGGGAATCGGCATCAGAATCACCTCATCGTCCGAATCCCAATAATCCTCCTCTTCGTCTTCGTCCGATTCGTTGTCTTCCGAGTCGTCTGGGATCCGCTTGCCCTTATGAATGGAGCTTTCTGCGTTACTGCCGCCGCTATCCCGCCCGTCGCGTCCGACGCTGTAGAGCAAGTAACCATCGTCTAGCCGCCGATAGGACAGTGGCTTGTCAGCGAGGACGTCCTCAGCCACCTCGTCCAAGAACTCGGGAACGAGTGCTTCAAGTTGCTCGGGATACTCCCCATTCTCGACGCGGTAGAGGGCCAACGCGGCGGCCGTGGCCGTCATGTCGACCCTGACATTTTCTTCCCTTTCTGCCGCGGGAATGCTACTGATCGCCGGAAACAGCAGCGCTCTGAAAATATTGAGCATCAAATCAGAACGCATACGACGGCTGAAGACTCCTTTGGCCATTTCCCAGCGCATTTCGTCTTTGCTCAAATGGGAGTTCATGATCAGGTCGCTGCGGTCTTCGCCCGGTACATCTTCACCGGATGCTCGCAAGGCGGCCACGACAAAATCGAAATCGAGATTGAATTCGCGAATTACGTGGTTCCAATCGACGACCGCGGCCAGAAAAGACATGGAGGAGGCTCTGCCGCCAACAACGAGATTGTTAAGTGAATCTGGATTGCGACGAATCGAGAGGATGGTCTCCAGCGAAGAGAGTCGTTCGAAGTCGTTGAAAACGGTGGCCGTGAATTCCCAACGCGGCAACGCGCGCAGTTCTCGAAGCGATTTCTTGAGGACCTCCGGCGGTGTCTTTGGATCGGAGATCAAGGCCACGTGGGCTGTGCAAGCGATGCCGTCGATCGCCAGACCGACGAGCAGATCGATCAATGTTCCGGGAGGTTCTCCCACGAGGTGCGCCAGCTTGTGGATGGCCAGGATGTCCGCCTGCGCCTGCTCGAATCGGCCTTCTCCCAAGTGCCCCATCGCGCGCCTCGCCAAACCACGGGCTACGCCCATCGAGTTAGTTGTCAGAGGCAATTGCAATGATAACAGTGCCGGCGAACCCTCGCGAATCATCGGGCCGTAGTACTTCGATCTCCGGGAGGCCTCGACCGCCAGGTCGAGCGGTCGCTGGTTCGCTGCCATCCATTTTGCCAGGTACGGGAAGGACTCGCTGGTCCATGCCTGTCCCGTCGAGAGAATGTTGAGATCGAAGAACATCTCTTCGGCCTGCTGTTGGATTTCCTCTTCGTCGGTCAGCGGCTGGCGACCTCCGTCACCACGGCGCAGGGCCAGAATCGCCTCCCGAATTTCGGGCGACATCTCTGCGAGGTCTTCCTCGGTGATTTTCGAAAACCACTCTTCTGAATCTTCGTCATCCTCGGAGTCTTCCTCTTCTGCGATCTCCTCTTCCGTCAACTCTTCATCTTGTTCTTGGACCTTGGGGGCGTTGGCCTGCAGTTGCTTGACGAGCCAGGCGACGCCCTCATTCTCAGAGAGCTCATCGTCAATGTCACTCAGATATTCACCCTCTTCCGGAAGCGGCTCGATCCCAAGCTCCTGAAACCACGCATCACGGATTTCTTCAGGAATGTCGCGGAGTCCCACCGCCTTCACGAGCGGCACCGCCGCATTGTTCTCGATCGTGACGCCTTGGCGAAATTGCTTGCGGACATGTGCGAAATAGTCAGGGAACCCATCCTCGGCCAACGGCTCCGTGATGAAAGTCGTCTCCTTGGAGATGATCAGCGGCCGGGAGGGTGGGAAATAGAGCGCCAAGTAGAACACGCCCTCGGCCGCCCCATTGAGATTGAGATCGCTGCCCAGCGGACCGGCGGCGCGGGAAATATGCAGCACGGCCGTCTCTTCTCCCATTGACCGGATAATGTGTTCGCCGGCGCGCTCGAAAAAGCGAAACAGGCGGACCGGCTTCCGCGGCTCACTGGCATCGGCAGTTGCCGAATCTTCCGCCTGAGCATGCGAGCGCCACGTCGAAAACCCGATCGTCAGTAGCCCCACGATGATCGCCAGCGCCATCATCTTCTTAGGGTACGCATTTCGCATGTTGTTGTTCTTTCGCTGCGCTTTGGTGTTTGTCAGCTGTGGGTGTCTGATCGCCGGAGGCTCAAGAGAATCTGCCCACTTTCGGCTTCGCAGTCCGAATGCGGACCGGAATCCGTGGAGGCATCATCGGGTTTCCATTATCCCGCTCGCCACGAAGATAGCAAATCACGGAGTCGTATCGGCTGGCTCTTCAGGACTCGGGGGTTGGGGTGTCGGGTCCCATGACGGGATGGGGATACGAATCACCAGGTCCCCGCCCTGCTGGTCGACCTGCCCGGTCTCATCGTCGTTAATATCATCGACCCACTCGCCGTCGACAATGGTGCCATCTTCGTTGCTGCCGCCGTTGTCGATGCCGTACTTGCCGACAGCGTAGAGCAGATAGCCCTCCCCACGACGCTCGTACTTTAAAGGTCCTCCGCCGAATGTGTCTTTTGGGATGGTGTCGAGCTGTCCGGGGATGAGGTCCTCCAGCGACTCGGGATACGATCCGTGTTCGGCTCGATAGAGAGCGAGAGCAAGGGCAACTTGAGTCAAGTCGATTCTGGCGTTTGATTCCTTCTGCGCCAAAGCCACGTTCACGCCGGATGGCATGAGCATTGTTTCATAGATTTCTGCCAAGAGGTGCGAACGTACCGTTCGACTTGTGAAGATTCCAATTCTCCACCAGTCCCCCTTGTTGAACGTTTCGACTTCTCGCAGCTCGGTATCACTGGGACCCTGTGCAACCAGACCGTCGACTGCTTGAGTGGACTGGACCTGGACGTCGTACGCTTCGTTAACTTCGTGCAGCACTTGATTCCAATTGATGGAGCCACCCCAGAAGGATCGAACAATCTCGTCGCCCGGTCCTCCCAGTCTTGCGAGCGATTCCGGGTGGTCAGCCGCAATCAGAATTGTCTCTAAGCCAATTAGCCGTTCAAACTGGTCGATGCTCCGGGAGACGTGTTGCCAGTGAGGGAGTCCGCTTAAGTCTTCGAGCAATTGCCGTAAGAGCTCCGGCGGGACATTCGGCTCCGCCGACAGCACGACATGGGCATTGCAGGCTAAGTCATCCAAGACAAGTCCAATAAATGTGGGTACGAGCGACTTGGACGAATCCGCGATTAGGCGGGCCAGGCGATGTAAGGCACGAATATCTTCCCGAGCTTCTTGGAATCGACCTTCTCCGACATGCCAGTTGGCTCGCAATGTCAGGCTACGAGCCACTTTCAGAATCTTTGATGCGAGCGGATAATCCGTGCCCAACAACCGAGGCACTTCGTTAGAAGTCATCGGGCTGTAGTAGTGCGATCGATTGGCCGCCTGTTTCACTAGGTCGAGGGGCCCTGCGTTCTCCTGAATCCAATCCGCGAGTGGTGGGCAAGTCTCGCTCGTCCAGGCGGAGGACAGCAAGTTTGTTACCGCTTCGAGATATACCTCGCTCACGTAATCCTCGTAGTCCACGCTTTCGAACGTTGTGTTGCCTAGTGCTTTCTGAACCAGCGGTGAGTCGTGGGACCACAACTCGAGTTCTAGATCAACCTCAGGGTCACCACTCGATCCAAGCAACGCCTTCTCCGTGTCCGGATCGAGTACCCAAGCGGCTCCTTTCTCCCGGACACGTTCATCGTACAACGGTACAAAATAAGAACCGTCTTCAGGCAGTGGCTCGATTCCCAGCTCCGCAAACCAGGCGGCACGAATGTCCGGCGAAACAACGTTGGGGCCGAGTGCCTGCACCAGCGGGATCACGGCGTTGTTCTCCGGTGTCACTCCTTCGCGCATTCGAGAACGAACGTACTCGAAGTAGTCTGGAAGCCCTTCGTCTGTGAGCGGCTCGGTGATGAATGTCGTCTCCTGCGAAACGACAATCGGTGGATCGGGCAACCAGCGGAGCGAGAAGAGGCCCGCGGGAATGATCACGAAGATCAACAGAGGTATCCACCACTTCTTCTTCATTATCCGCCTGCTCTCGTCTCCGGTGTTGCAACCACGCCGCCGCGTACGCCAAGTATCTTCGTATTTCTTCGGCCCAAAGTCGATTGCGTTTCGTCGCTGACAGCTCTCGTGCTTGTGCAATCCGTGGAGAGCCGCCCTTGACCCCCGTCGCGATTACAGCCTGTTGTGGTTGCCGTCGACGCCGGCTCCCGCTGGCTCATGAGTTTCGATTTGGTCGTCGTGATCAGCTGGAATGGTCAGGCCGAATGTCATGCCTGCATGGGAGTTTTGCTTGGCCCATAGTTTGCCCCCGTGGCCTTCAATAATCGAACGGCTGATGGCCAGCCCCATGCCCATTCCCGCGGGCTTGGACGAATAGAAAGCGTCGAACACTTTCTCGACGTTCTCGGTAGGGAGGCCTTTCCCCGAATCCTTGACGGTCAGCTCGGATTGACCGTTTGGAAGTTCTCGAGTCGAAACCACGATTGTCCGTTCGTCGACCTCAGTTTCCTGCATCGCGTCAAGGGCGTTGCGAATCAGGTTGACCAAGACTTGCTGGACTTGGATTTCGTCACCTTGCATGCGCGGAGACCGATTGTCGAGATCCAGTTTCACCCGCGCCTTCGTTTCACGGATATCGTGATCGACTAGCTTGACGACATCTCGAGCAAGGGTGTTGAGATCGATTGAAATACGATCTTTCTCGGACTTATTCACGAAGCCTCTCAATCGCCGCACGATTTCCCCGGCTCGAATGGCCTGATCTTCAAGTTTTTCCAGCAAAGACCGCAATTGTTCCCTGTCGATGTTGCCGTTATCCAGGGCCAGTTTCGCGGCGTGGCCGTAGGAGGCGACGGCTGTCAGTGGCTGGTTCAGCTCATGGGCAATGCCGGTCGCCATTTCACCCATCGTGCTGACTCGAGAGACGTGGGCCAACTCGTCGAGGTGTTTTCTGGCCTCCGCCTCGGCCGCTTTGCGCTCCGTGATGTTGACCGAGGTCACGATGATGTACTCGATTTGGCCCTCTTCATCGCGAGCCGGTACGAACGTTGTGTCGTACCAGACCTCGTTGCCATCGGTGTCGTGCACGGCACACTCGACGGTCGAAGTCTCTCCCGCCTTGGCAAGCTTCAAATGCTCGGTGGCGAGCTGTTTCATCGGCTCGGAATAGAGATCGGGTGGGAATGTGCATCCGTAGAAGGGAGTAATGTCGTTGATCTTCAATTGATCTCGCCCGGCGCAGCTCATGTACTGCAGGCGCAGGTCCAGATCGATGATCTTATTACATACCGGCGAACCTTCCAGCAGCGTTCGGCTGCGAATCTCCGAGTCGCGCAACGCTTCCTCCGCGCGCTTGCGCTCGGTGACATCTTGGACCATCGCGAAGAAATAATCGACAGAGCCGTCTTCCCGACGCCAGCAATTGACGTCGAGACGAGCGTGAATCACGGTGCCGTCTTTCTGAATAAATCGTTTCTCCAGGGAATAGCCGTCCGTCTCGCCCGCGAGAACACGATCGAACAATGCGACGTTTGCTTCAAGATCGTCAGGGTGGGTGACCTCCTCCCAGGTCTTCCGCATCAGCTCTTCTTGGGGATAGCCCAAGATTTCGCAGAGCCGTTGATTGACCTCGATCCAACCCTTCTCGGGAGAGGTGATTGCCAGACCGACGAGGCCCATTTCAAAAAAACCGCGGAACTTCACTTCACGATCGTGCAGCGCTTGTTGCTCAGGCCCCGGATCGGTCACTTCGTGAACCTCGTCAACGGTGACCCCCATCAACGGTTGTTGTCTTGGGTCACTCGACTGCGAACTCTGGCCATTGGCGTTCCGCTCGTTATACGGCCGATGTGAGTCACAACCGGGGCTCCGTTCTTCGAGCACCGCTTCGAGCAAGCTCTGCCGGGTGACCAAGCCCAGGAAGGCGCCTTGTCCGTCTTGGACGACGAGGGCGTCGACTTCAGAGTCGGCAAAGAGCTTTCCCAGTTGCTCCAGGGGGGTGGTGTCGGAGACCACGGGGCAGGACTTCTGCCGGAGTAGGTCTTCGTACGTAGCCTCGACCGACGCCAGCTGAGCATCGTTCAGATTCGAGGCGCCCTGGCACTTGTCTTGCGCAAAGACGGCGGCGTGCGTCGCTCGTCGATCCTGGAAGCGTGGCAGCGATTGGGCAACCGATTCGGTCGCGTCGACGCGAATCACACTTCGGCTGAGAACATGTTGGGCATGACAAGCCATCGAACCACTCCTGTATTCTGGAGAACTTCAGTACATGCCCCGGCCCCCAAGTCGCGGTCGACCGAGAGTTCGCCGCCCAGGGCCAATATATCTATGGAATGCCGTCCTGTAACTGTTGATCTTATCTCACGCGGCGACGGATGGGAAATCGTTTCTTTGGGGGTGTTCTGACCGTTGCCCATCGTGGTCGACAACAACCTCCGCCTTTGGACAGGTGAGAAGATATTCCTACGGGACCTCCTTATCCCGCCTTCAAGGCCCTTCCAAATCGTCGATGCCCAAGCAGCCGGTTATGAAGCTCTTTATCTTAGAGATCCAAGAAGGCTAGCAGCCCAACCCATGCCAATAGGAAGAACAACAACCCCAGGAAGAACCACGCGATTTTCGATGTCTTGTACTTGATGTGGGGAGTCGCAGCGATGACCTTCTTGTAAGCGGGGTCAAACACCGCCGAGCCTTTCTTGCAAAAGACCAGGTAGAGAATATAAGCGTGGATGACCGTCCCTACAGGGATCTGCAGTAGTCCCGCCCCCGAGAGAAGCCCGACGGCGACTCGCGACCAGGGCTGCAGGCGACGTAGAGCAATCCCGACCCAAATCAGGAGCGATGCAAGACCGAGAAATATCGGTCCCATCGCGTAGCCGAAAGCGGACAAGCGCAACCTGTCTTGGAAGATCAGATTGATCCCCAACGCGACCAGCACGGCAGCCCCTATGAAGTAGATCAGGGCGATTGAACGAATCGACGTCTCATGCTTGATCAGCTTCTTGCGAATCGCTTCTAGCTCCGCATCGACCCCCTCGGCTGCATCTGGTAAGGGTTCATCTTCCAGCAGCGGTGCTTGATAGGGGTTCATCGGCAGATGGCTGTTTTCTTCGGTCGAATCGGACACAGTCCCTCCCCTATAGCATATCCATGACGTCTCGCATCGGTTTGATGTAGACCTGCATGATCACGCGGATCACGATGCTGGCGATCAGGACCGCGATCAGTCCCCAAATGACAAAGCCGGCAATCTTGGCGACGGTCTCGAGCAGCGATTGGGCCCGCTGTTGTTGTTGATCGGCTTCATGTAGCAGCGACTCGGCCAGACGGCCGGTCGTTTCGCCGACACTAACGACAGAGAGAAAGTCGAGCGGGAACTGCGCCGTCGAGGCCAGCGCCTCCTCCACCGTCTGTCCTCGATTGACGTAGGCGGTGGCCGATTCCAGGTGGCGGATGAAGACACCACTGCCGGTGCCGCGAAAGGCAAACGGCAACGCCCGCCGCACGTCCATGCCGGCTTCGAGCGATAGTCCCAGTGCCCAGGCGAATCGCGACAACAGGATCGATTCCACGCATTGTCCCACGACGGGAATCTTAAGCAGAACTTGTTGTAACGGCCCGCTGGCGATGCGATCGCTGGTGAGAAGTTTGAAGAGACCGTAGCCGAGACCGACCATCACGGCAATGAAGGCCATGTAGATTAGCAGGCCGGTCGTGCCAACCAGGCCGACCCCCAGCACGTCGATCGGCTCATTCCCGGTCATTGAGGCGATGGCCCCCATGATCCAGATCATCAAACCGACGATCGACAGCGCGGCGACCAACTGAATCACCGGCCAGGTGATGGAGGCCAGAAAAGCTCGCTTCATCCGCAACTGGTGCTCATACTGCTCGGACAGTCGCAGCAGGATATCGGAAAGCCTTCCAGTGGCATCTCCCAAAGCGACCAGCTGGCAAAACAACGGGGGGAACGGGCTGTCCTCGCGATCGATGGCCTGAGCCAAGGTTTGTCCCCCGTCGATGGAGCGGCTGATGCCGGCGATGGCGGGGCGAAACCGGGGTGTGGCTCGGCCAACTTCATCCTGCCAGACCTTGCGAACGTCGATACCCGCCGAAAGCGATGCGGCGACTCGGCGCGAGAGATTGGCGAGCATCTTGGTCGGCATTCTCGCGGCGATGACGATACCTCACTTCAATGGGTGGGGGGAAGTTGATAGAAGGCGAAGCAGGCCCACTTTCTATTCTAGCCGCCTTGGCCAAGGGGCCCTATCCACGTCGCAAAACGTGGGACAATCATTCGGCCCGGGGGGCCACCGACAACCGCCACGCTCTCTGCTACAATGTCGCGTTTTGCTGCCGATGCGGGTCGCCATTATGGAGAAATTCAAGTCGATCGCCATCGTGGGTGTCGGACTGCTCGGTGGTTCGATCGGTCTGGCCGTCCTGCAACGCCGGCTGGCTCGCGAAGTGGTCGGGATTGGCCGACGACAAGCCAGTCTGCGAAAGGCCAAGTCGCTCGGCGCAATCACGCGGAGCACCTTGAACTTGGCTCGCGGAGTCGCCGAGGCGGAGTTGGTTATCGTGGCCACGCCGGTGGCCCAGGTTGCCGACCAAGTCATGGCCGCCGCGGAGCACATGGCGCCGGGAACATTGATCACGGATGTGGGAAGTACCAAAGTCGAAATCGTGGCCGAACTGAAAGGACGCTTGCCCCGCGATGTGCACTTCATTGGCAGCCACCCGCTCGCCGGGGGCACGCAGGGCGGCCCCGAGCATGCTCGAGCCGATCTCTTTGAAGACCGCCCGATTGTCATCACGCCACGACGTGGTGATGCGGCGGAAGTCAAGAAACGATTGTCGAGTTTTTGGTCAGAGCTGGGCGGTCACGTGATGGAAATGACTCCTGAGCGACATGACCGCGCGGTGGCAACAACGAGTCATTTGACGCATCTGGTTGCTTCAGCATTGGCGGCGACCACACCCGACGCCGACCTGCCCCTCACCTCGAGCGGCTGGTCCGACACAACTCGGGTTGCCGCGGGAGATGTCGAGCTGTGGCAACAGATCGTGGAGAGCAACCGTGAGCCGATTGCGAAATCGCTCGCGCAATTCGAGAAAACCATTGGCAAATTACGCCAGGCTGTCGAACGTGGTGATCGACGGCAATTAGGACGCATCCTCAGCGAAGCGAAACGGAAACGAGATGCTGTGGGAAATTGATATTTACCCCCGCGAAGGTCAGACCGATCGACAGTCGGCGGGTATCAGGAACGAAGCGGCCGATCTCGGCTGGAACGAACTGCAAGTCACCGCCGCGCATGGCTATCTGCTGGAAGGCAAACTCGATCGCCAGCAAGCCGAAGAGGTCGCGCGGGCGTTGTTGGCCGATGGCGTGGTCGAGCGGACCGTCATCGCTCCGATGGGAGCCGCGGAGCTCGCCGCGGCGCCGGCCGCGGACATGACCGCGCTGCACGTGTTGCCGAAACCGGGGGTGATGGATCCGGTCGCGCAGAGTGCCCTGGCGGCCATCGAAGATCTGGATGTGCCCGTCAGTGCCGTGCGAACTCTGAGGAAGTACTGGGTCGCGGGACTGGCCGAAGCGGAACTTGAGCGGCTCTCGAACAAGGTGCTGGCCAATGACGCCATCGAGCAGGTCATCTCCGGTCCGCTGGAGCTTGAGCGCCTCGATGTCGGCTCGCCTTACGAGTTCGAGCTGCAACACGTGGAAATTCGCCATCTCGATGCCGATGCGCTCAATCGCTTGAGTCGCGAAACGCAGCTCTATATGCAGCCGGCCGAGATGCAGGCGATCGCCGCCTATTACCGTGAGCTGGGGCGAGAGCCGACCGATGTCGAGCTAGAGACGCTGGCCCAGACCTGGAGCGAGCATTGCAGCCACAAGACCTTGGCCGGGCGGATTGCCTACGAAGGGCCCCTCTCGGCCGATGGCGAGACCGGCACGCGGCAGTTCGATAATATGCTCAAGGAGACGATCTTCGCCGCCACGCAGCAGATTCGCCGTACCTGGGGCGAGCGGGACTGGTGTGTTAGCGTCTTTGAAGACAATGCCGGCATTGTGAGGTTTGACGAAGAAAGCAATATCGTTTTCAAGGTCGAAACGCATAACCACCCGTCGGCCATCGAACCTTATGGTGGCGCGAACACCGGCATCGGCGGCGTGATTCGCGATCCGATGGGGACCGGTCTGGGTGCCAAGCCAATTGCCAACAGCGACGTCTTCTGTTTCGCGCCGCCCGACACTCCCACCGACAGTCTGCCGCCCGGCGTGTTGCATCCCCGCCGGGTCATGAAGGGAGTCGTCTCGGGAGTTCGCGACTACGGTAACCGGATGGGCATCCCCACGGTCAACGGCGCGGTCTACTTTGATGAACGTTATCTCGGTAATCCCTTGGTCTATTGTGGCAATGTCGGGATATTGCCTCGCGACAAGTCGCACAAGGAACCCCAGGCGGGCGACTATATCGTGGCCATGGGTGGACGGACCGGCCGCGACGGCATTCATGGCGCGACGTTCAGCTCCGTGGAATTGACTCACGAAAGCGAGTCGATCAGCGGATCGGCCGTTCAGATCGGCAACGCCATTACCGAAAAGATGGTGCTCGACGTTGTGCTGGCGGCCCGCGATCGGGGTCTTTACAGCGCCATCACGGATTGTGGAGCCGGTGGTTTCTCCAGCGCGGTCGGCGAGATGGGCGAGAAGATCGGTGCCGAAGTGTGGCTCGATCGTGCTCCGGTGAAATACGAAGGCTTGTCCTACACCGAGATTTGGATCTCCGAAGCCCAGGAGCGGATGGTCCTCTCCGTGCCGGAAGAACATTGGGAAGCGCTCTCGGAGTTGGCCGCCTCGGAAGGCGTCGAGGCGACGATCATTGGCAAGTTCGTTCCGACCGGCCGACTCCAATTGAAGTACAACGATCACGAAGTTGCCGATCTGGCGATGAAATTCTTGCACGACGGCCGACCGCCAGTGATTCGTCAGGCAACCTACTCGCCGCCAGCCGAGGGGCCCTTGAGTCTTGAAGGGGATTCCCTGTCAAGAACCGACACCGAGCAGACGCTGCTCGACATCCTGGGTTCCTGGAACGTGGCCAGCAAACACTGGATCATCCGTCAGTACGACCACGAGGTGCAGGGCGGCAGCGTTGTGAAGCCCTTGGTCGGCATCGCCAACGACGGACCGGGTGACGCGGCGGTCGTGCGACCGACCCTCTCGTCGCGACGCGGAATCGTCATGTCCTGTGGCATGAATCCACATTATGCGGCCTTCGATACTTACCACATGGCGGCCAGCGCCATCGACGAGGCGCTCCGCAACGCGGTGGCCGTTGGAGCCGATCCAAGTCGGATGGCCATCCTCGACAACTTCTGTTGGGGTGACTGTGAAAGGTCGGAAACACTCGGTTCCTTGGTCCGGGCGGCGCTGGCCTGTTACGACCTGGCAATCGGGTTCGAGTCGCCGTTCATCAGTGGCAAGGACAGCCTCAATAACGAATTCAGCTACATCGATGAGGCCGGTGACAAGCAAACGATCGCCATCCCTTCGACACTGCTGATCAGTGCCATGGGGCAGGTTGCCGATGTGAGTCGTTGTGTGACGATGGACCTCAAACAATCGGGCAACGTGCTCTATCAGGTTGGACGCACACACAATGAACTGGGCGGATCGCATTTCTCGCTGGTACGGCAACTCACCGGTGGCCAGGTTCCTAAGGTCGACGTTCCACTGGCTAAACAAACCTTTGCAGCCCTCCATCAGGCAATCGACGGTGGCCTGGTCCGTGCTTGTCACGATCTGAGCGAAGGTGGACTGGCCACCGCCCTGGCCGAGATGGCCTTTGCTGGCGGACTCGGCGCCGAGATTGAACTTGCCAATGCACCACGGACCGAGGAGGCGAGCTGCTCATCGACGTTGTTGTTCAGCGAATCGAATACCCGATTTGTCTGTGAAGTGACGCCCGAGAATTGCGAGGCCTTTGAAGCGGTCCTGGGCGAAGTGCTGTGCGGTCGGCTTGGCACGGTCAATGACAGCGATCGGCTCTCCATCAAAGCTACCGACGGAGAGGTGATCCTCGATCTCGACAACGCGAAGCTCAAACAGGCGTGGCAATCGCCGCTTGATTGGTAATCACGAAAAGACACGAAACGAATTAGACATGGCGACACCTCGAGCTCTTATCTTGCGTGCCCCCGGCACCAACTGTGATGTCGAAACCGCCTTTGCTTTTCAAGCGGCGGGCGGATCGGCCGATCGCGTCCATATCGGTCGCGTCTTGGAAAACGCCGATGCGCTGAACGACTATCAGATTCTCTGCATACCCGGAGGCTTTAGCTACGGAGACGATGTGGCCGCGGGGCGCATTCTGGGAAATCAAATCCAACACCACTTGGCCGATCGGCTGCAAGCGTTTCGTGACGCAGGCAAATTGATTCTCGGCATCTGCAACGGATTTCAGGTGTTGATCAAGTCGGGCCTGCTGCTCGATGAGTCGAACGGGCCGGCCGCCACACTCACATGGAACGACTCGGGACAGTTCGAGGATCGTTGGGTACGACTTGGCGTGCGAGGAGATCTTTCGGTGTTCACTCGATCGATCGACGAAATGTATCTGCCGGTCGCTCACGCCGAAGGAAAATTCGTGGCCCGCGATGCCGGCATGCTCGCCCAACTCGATGTGGCGGGACAATTGCCGCTACGATATCTCAGCGCGGCGGACCAAGCCGATGGCGAATCGAGTAACGGCGTCGTTCCCTTTCCGGCAAATCCCAATGGCTCCGAGGCCAATGCGGCTGCGGCCTGCGATTCGACCGGGCGTGTCCTGGGTCTGATGCCTCATCCGGAGCGCTATATCGATCCTACCCAGCATCCCCGCTGGACGCGTGGCGAAGGGGGTGAAGTGGGCGACGGACTGCAGATGTTCGTCAACGCGGTCTCCTATTTCGCTTGACCGACGTTCTCAGACCCTGCCCGGCGTCCCGATCCTAGTTCTGACGCAACTACTAGATATCGCAAGGACTTGGAACGGACATCAAGAGGGCCAATCTCGGCCGGCGGCGGTCCTCCCCGTTGCGATCTCATTCCGCCCAGATTAGTATGGTTGAATCGCTGTAAATATAGGGAAGATTGGCAATTCGGCGCGACCGTTCTTCCATCCGGGGCACGACAGACCGCAGCCCGACATACTCCATCAGTGTGGCGTCGCAGGAGCAACCTCATGAGATTTGCAAACCGGTCCTTCCGCATCTTTGTCATTGCCATGCTGACCGTGATTCTCTCGGTCGACATGGCGCTGGCTTGTCGGCGTGTTCGTTTGCGACGCCGGTGTTGTCGTCCACGACGTTGCTGCCGGGTAGTCCGTCGACCGTGTGTGCCGATCTGCAAGCCGCAGCCTAGTTGTGGTAGTGAATCGAAGCCGGCACCAAGTGTCGGCGGTTCGGAGAGCGACTCCGCGGCGGTAGACATACCTCCGAAGCCTCCCGAGATGCCAGAGGATCCGACGGCCCCCAGCGACACAGCAACCAGCGAACCCGCGGACAATCTCATCGAAGATGCCACCGCGGCTGCATCCGAGGCCGAATCGACGGCGCCGGCTCAATTCGAGGAAGACGCCGCCGCCGAACCGGTTCCCACCGAAGAGCCGATCGCCTCCGAGGAACCGGCGGACGCCGTCGTCGAAGATGACGCCCCCGCAGACTCCGCCCTTGAAGAGGTGGACGAAGAGGTTGTAGCGGACGTGGAAGACACTACGCCTGAAGACGCAGTGGTAACGGAAGAACCGACCATTGCGGAGGAGGTCGCGTCCGAGGATTCTGCCGGCGATGAGGGCTCGGTCACTGAAGAAGACGATCTGTTCGGCGGAGACGATGACGCAACGGCTGAGGTCGAAGAGTCGACCACCGAAGAAGCTGAAGCGGATGTTGACGACGATGACCTGTTCGGTGGTGACGACGACGCAACGGCTGATGTCGAAGAGTCGGTCACTGAAGAAGCTGAAGCAGATGTTGATGAAGACGATCTGTTCGGCGGAGACGATGACGCGACGGCTGACGTCGAAGAGTCGGTCACTGAAGAAGCTGAAGCGGATGTTGACGAAGATGATCTGTTCGGCGGTGACGATGACGCGGCGGCTGACGTCGAAGAGTCGGTCACTGAAGAAGCTGAAGCGGATGTTGACGAAGATGATCTGTTCGACGGCGAGGATGACGCCGAAGCGGAGGTCGACGACGATGACCTATTCGGCGAGGAAGAAGATGTCGATGTCGAGGACACAGCCGATGACGCGGACGAGGAAGATCTGTTTGGAGAAGAAGAGGATGACGAAGAGGAAGATCTCTTCTCCGAGGACGAGGATTTAGCTCGGGCTGAGACCAAGTCGGAGGTTCGTCAGGTGGCGCTCGAATCGCAAGCCCCGACGGAGGCTAGTCGGCTCTGGACCGACAATACCGGTGAATATCGGGTCCGTGGAAGATTGGTCGAAGTCCAGTCCGATCGGATCGTTATCCTGAAGGAGAACGGTCGCAATACGACGGTGCCGCTGAGCCGACTCAGTCGAGATGACGCGGCCTTCGTTCAGGCTCATGGCGAGCGACAAGCGGCCTCCGACGCGCCCGCCGTCGCCTCATTGCAGTAGGCGATGCCAAAAGAAAAGGTCAGTGTGAAGTCCGTATAGCGGCTCCGTCCGCATCTCTGTCGAACAGAGTGCGGCAGGGCTGCGGTACTCGGCACACCCTCTGCCAGGCCATATTCCCCTCCGCCGAAGGGCCATCCCCATTCTCAGCGGTCGGTCGCACACGTCCGGGCTCACCTGCGAGGCATCTGGCACAGCTGTCTCTCAAGGGTATGCCCGCCTAGCAGTGCTATCTCGCCTCACCGTGAGCACCCCAGATCTCACCTATGGCCACATGGCATAGACGGGCGCCCGGCGGAACGGTACGATTTCTGGGACTTATACATGATCGCCAGAACACGAGGCGAGGCAACGCCACGTCGGCTTGAAGCCATCAACCTCTCGGCCGACCGAGCGAGACATCAACCAAGCCCTAGGCGGCACGTCCGCTCTGTGGCCCATAAGGAATCGATTCATTGTCGACCACGTCATTTAATCCCGACACCGATCCGTCCACTGAAGTTAACCTCATTAAATCGGCGGCCGATGCCAAAGCGACAAGGGAATCCGAAGGCGATTCGGTCGTGGAGAGCGTCAATCCCTTGTATCACGAGTCAGGTATCGCCAAGCGAGCCGGCATCGTCGACCTGTCGATTATGGTGACAGCCATCGTGGCCCCGTTGGTCGGTTTTGTATTTGCCATTTATTACTGCTGGAATGTCGGCTGGGTCAGCTGGCCCTACCTGGTCATGTTGGTCGTGGCTTGGATGATCTCCGGCATGGGCGTCACCATCGGATTTCATCGACTGCTGACCCACGGATCGTTTGAAACCTATCGCCCGATCCGAGCCCTATTCATGTTCTTTGGTGCTCTATCGGTAGAGGGTTCTCCGCTGGTGTGGTGCGCCGTCCATCGCCGTCACCACGCGCTTTCCGATCACCCAGGCGATCCTCATTCGCCCCACTTGCATGGCGAAGGCGTTTGGAATTCGATCAAGGGTTTCTTTTACGGGCACTGCGGTTGGCTGCTGACACATGCCTGGTCGAGTCCTGATCTGAAACGATACGTCCCCGACCTGCTGCAGGAGAAACTCCTTGTGGCGGTCGATCGCATGTACTACATGTGGGTCATCATGAGCCTGGCCATTCCAGCCGGTATCGGGTACTTGATTGCTGGTGGCTGGGACGGAGCTCTCTTGGGTGTGTTGTGGGGAGGTCTGGCACGCATCTTCCTGGGACACCACATCACGTGGTCGATCAATTCGATATGCCACGTGTTTGGCCGACGTCAGTATCAAACGACCGATCGCTCGACGAACAACATGCTCTGTGCGATCTTGGGATTCGGAGAAGGCTGGCACAACAACCATCATGCCTTCCCGACCTCGGCCCGGCATGGTCTCTCCTGGTGGCAACTCGATACCAGTTGGCTGGTCATTTTGACCATGAAGAAGCTGGGGCTCGCGTGGAATGTCAAGATTCCGTCCGAACGTGCCCGTGAGTCCCGCCGGATCACTCGGTAGTTGAGAGTGATGGCCCCAGTGGTCGATCTGAGTGGGCCCCCTGCTGGCTCTCTCCCACTCTTGGACCCGCCCCGCGTCTTGTGGCGAAAATCGGGGGTGCGATCGTCCTGCGCCTCGCAAAATACGCGTGGGACTGTCTTTTGATACCCTGGCTGTGTATCATTAACGGCAACATGGCGGAGGCGTCGCTGGGTGGAAAGAGGCCGGAAAAACCGGGCTCAGCGGGCCGTCGATGCCCACGCACTATCTCGCCAGAACAGAGAGTGGCAACATGGCGACTGAGATGCAGCAGAATCTCGTTGCGGAACTTGAGGCCAATATCTGTCGCGTTGTGTTAGGCAAGGCCGAAGTGGTTCGCCTCTGCACCGTGGCGCTCTTGGCCGGTGAACACGTCCTTCTGGAAGACGTGCCCGGTGTCGGCAAGACACTCATCGGCAAGGCCATGGCGAAGAGCGTCAGTGGTCAGTTCTGTCGCGTCCAATTCACTCCCGATCTACTGCCCAGCGATATTACCGGCAGTAGCATGTACAAGGCGAATACGGGTGAATTCGAGTATCTGCCGGGTCCCATCTTCGCCAATATTATTCTGGCCGACGAGATCAATCGCACCACACCCCGCACGCAGAGCGCGTTGCTCGAAGCGATGAGTGACGACCAGGTCTCGGTCGACGGCGAGACGCATGCCCTGCCGCAGCCGTTCATGGTGATTGCAACTCAGAATCCCTTTGAGTTCGAAGGCACCTACCCCCTTCCGGAGAGCCAGCTTGACCGCTTCTTAATGCGAATCGCGGTCGGTTATCCCAGTCGGGAAGACGAACTGCAGGTACTCACCAGCCATCGAGTGGGTGAACCGGTCGAGACGCTTCGGCCGGTGCTCAGCAGCGAGGACATCGTCGCCCTCCAAGCCTCGGTGCGCGAGGTGCGCGTCGACGAAACGATTCATGATTACTTGCTCGATCTTATCGACGCCACACGGACCAGCGAAGAGCTTCAGGTGGGGGCCAGCACTCGTGCGGCCTTGTGTCTGTATCGCGCTAGTCAGGCCTTGGCGATGGTCGAAGGACGCGACTTCGTTGTGCCAGATGATGTGAAACGACTGGCCATTCCGGTCCTGTCCCATCGTGTCCTGGCTCGCGGCTATCTCAACGGATCGCAGCGCGAAGCGATTGAAGCGATCATCGAGCGGCTTGTCGACGGCATCTCGATTCCGAAATAGGGGCCGTGAAGAATCGATGGCCCAAAAACGATCAACGCGAGTCTGCCGCGAAGGATATTACTACCTGATCGTCCTCGGGTTCGTCATCACCGGGGCAATCCTGCGTGATGTCAATCTATTGCTGGCACTCGCCGGCATGATGGGTGGTCCGTTTCTGTTCAACTGGCGAATCACCGTCGACGCGCTTCGCGGACTCTCGGTGCGGCGGCGGCTGCCAGAACGAATCGCCGCGGGCGACCTGTTCGTTGTCGACCTGTTGCTTGAGAAGAAACCGCTCCGCTCCTCATTGTTACGCCTTCCCAGCCGAGCCTTGGTCATCGAAGACGCGATCGTCACGGACCAGACGGGACGACATCCCGATCGCAGCGAAGCCCGCGCGATCGCCTGGCAGGTGCCATGCGGCCAGCAGCGCCGTGTTAGTTATCGTGGCCGCTTCTTCCGCCGCGGAGTTTATCGCTTCGGCCCGCTTCGCGTCAGCACTCGTTTTCCGGCCGGCCTGGTCCGCAGCACGCTCACGGATGATCGTTCACAATCGGTGACGGTGTTGCCACGCACCGGACAGTTGGGAGAGGCCTGGCATCGACTCTACCAGGAGGCGGTCGGTGGCAGTCGACGACGAAATCAACAACAGGCCAGTCGCCAGGGAGAATTTCACGGACTGCGCGACTGGCAGCATGGTGACATGCGCCGTTGGATTCACTGGCGGACCACGGCCCGGCGTGGCCTACCGATCGTGCGACAATTCGAGAGATACCATCACCAGGAGTTTGTACTCTTGGTCGATCTCGCCCCGGTCGGTACGTCGGCAGATGAAGACGATGAAGCCGTCGAGACGGCGGTCAGCTTCGCGGCAACGATCGTTGCGGAAATTGCGCGGCGAGGCGAAGGTGAACTCCACCTGGGAATTGGCGGAGCCCGTCCGAAGACCATTCGCGGATCGGCCTCAACCCAAACATCATTGCGCATGCTCGACGCCCTGGCCGTCGCGGAACCAGGCCTGGAGGACGGACGAATGAAGCTGCTCACCAGCGGGCTCGAAGGCGCCAAAGCGGGAATTCCGGTAGTGCTGCTTACCACTCGTTCGCTCGATCTGGGCGATGACGCGATGTTCGCGGAACTTGGAAAGGAACCTTGGGGACGCCACCTCCTGGAGCGGATCGGCGTCATCGACGTTCGTAGTGACCAACTACAAGAGTTCTTTCACGCGCCCACCGATATCGGGTCTGAACGCTCCCAGGACGCCTGGCAAGACGACCGACTCAGCACGAAGACGGAATCCGTCCGCCATCCGTAGATCAGCCGTATATCAAGAACAAGACCTCGACATGAGTATTTACTGTGTCTATTGAACGGATGTTACAAGTCTGTGTGGCGACCATGGCCGCGCTCGGCACGCTGTTGTTTGGCATCGGCCAGCAGAGTGTCACGCTGCCCTTGCTCTCGGCGCTCGCCGCCGTGACGAGTCTCTACGTCACCGACATTCGTGGTTGGATCCGATTGAATCGCGGCGTCGCCAATTTGGCTGCGCTGTTGGCGGTCATGATCGCCATCATTGATTTCTTCAATTTTGAACATGCCAGCCAGCTGTTGGCGCTGGCCAATCTACTGGTCTATCTCCAGGTTATTCTGTTGTTTCAACCAAAAGACGATCGCATCTACTGGCAACTGCTGATGCTGAGCTTGTTGCAAGTCATGGTCGCCACGGCCCTCAATTTTGGCCTTCTGTTCGGCGTCTTGCTGGTCGTCTATCTGATGCTCGCCCTGATCTCGCTCTCTTTGTTTCTCTTGCTACGCGAGGCGGCACGTATCAGCCGGCACACGAGCAACTTCTCCGCGGATGGTCCGATCTCCGACGGGAACGTACGCAAGAGGGCATCCCACAACGCCGCTGCATTTGAAGCCGAATATGCTCAAGTCGAAACTCCTTCCAGCGACCTGTTGCGGACGATCGGAACCAGCGCCCTGAGTCAGGCATCGCTGACACTCGGACTGACCGCGCTTCTGTTCTTCTTGGTGCCCCGTTCCGAGCAGCGCCAACTAATCGCGACGGCGACAACTGCGCAACGAATGGTTGGGTTTTCGAATTCGGTGGAACTCGGCGAACTTGGTCGCGCTCTGCAGAGCGACGAAGACGTCATGGAAGTGGAGTTCTGGGACGATCATGGCCGACAGTTGCGGGTCGAAGGGACCCCGCTATTCCGAGGCACGGTTCTCAATCGGTACGACAGCCACTTAGATTCGTCCACAACATCGCTCGCCTTGGGAAGGAGTCGCTGGCAATTCGACGAAACCCTTGACGAATCTGCTAGCGGAGAACTCCTCACGCGGGAGATCAACCTGACTCCCCAGAATCTAGTGCTCCAGAGAACGACCCTAGAGCCGATGCGGGAAGAGAAGACGGTTTTTCATGTCTATCCGGTGATCGAGGCTCGTAATCCTAATGACATTCGCTTCGATCCGGCTCGACAGAACTTGCAGCGCAATTCCTCGCGGAATCGACGAAAGCCCTTCTATCTCGCCACTGGCGGCTTCGACCGCCAAGAAGATCGGATCTCGCAATTCGACATCAATCCGGCGTTGGAAGAGTTGTCGCGTCAGGCCGAGCGGGCGCTGATTGCGATGCCCGGCTCTCGAGCGGGGCAGGAGGGAGACCTGTTTCCGGAGCTTCGCGCCCAGGCGGCGCGTCTGCTAGAAGACTTTCCCGACGAGCCAGCTCTCGATGTTGCCGACCGCGCCGCTCGATCTCGGGCGCTGGAGCGCTACTTCTTAACCGATCCCCGCTTCAGCTATTCGCTGGAAGGACAACCGCGCGATCGCAATCTCGATCCGGTCGAAGATTTCATTGCTCATCGTCCTCGTGGTCATTGCGAGTACTATGCCAGCGCTTTGGCCCTCATGTTGCGAAGTCAAAATATCCCGGCGCGCGTGGTGGTCGGTTTCAAAGGCGGACGCCGCAACTCCTATGGAAATTACTACCGGGTTAAACAACAGGACGCCCACAGCTGGGTCGAGGTGTTTCTAAGGCCCGAGCAAGTTCCCGAGTCCGAAGCGAGACCAACCATGGAGCGGTTCGGCGCCTGGTTGCGTCTCGATCCCACTCCCTCGTCCGACGGTCCGATGGACGCCACCATCCGGTTTACTATGTTCGATCGAGCTCGCGAACTGATGGACTACAGCCAGTATCTGTGGAGCAACTATGTCGTCGGCCTCGACGCGCAACGTCAGGGAAGAGTGATTTATCAACCTCTGGCAAATCTAGCCAGCTCGGCGCGGTACTCGCTTTCCAAGGAGATGTGGACCGAAACCGTTCCGGCCTTCCTGAAATCTCTCACCGAGGCAAGTACCTGGCAGTGGCTGTTGGAAAGTCTGCTCACGATCCGTGGAATCGCCATCGCGGCCCTGATTCTGCTCGTCGCCTATGCTCTCTGGCAAGGGCTCCGGCGGCTCATTCCACGAATCGCACGTGGGCGTATCCAGAAAAACGCCGTCAACGCGCCAGAACGTCGGGTCTACCCCGTTGTGGAGTTCTATCGACAGCTGGAGTCGCTGCTGGAGAGCCATGGTCTTGCCAGGGCCAGGAGTCAAACCCAGCACGAATTTGCCGTGACGGCCGGGGGCGAACTACGGACCCGCACCGCTCTTCGCGAGGTGGCGGCGCTGCCCAAGCAACTGGTCGACACGTTCTACCGCGTCCGGTTCGGGGGTCACACTCTGGACAAACAACAAACCGAAGCGGTAGAACAGAGCCTCGACCAGCTGGCCACCGCCTTGGCCTCAGAGAAGGCGGCCGGCCGGGACGAGCCTTCGGAGTAGCTGGCCACGTGTTTTTCCCACCGCCGCTTTCGACGCGGTATTCCTCCCCCCCAGATATAGAACAGTTGCAGGCAGCGGATGAAGATCGGCATCGTCGGATATCAAGGTTCAGGCAAGAGCACCTTGTTCGAATGGCTCACGGAGGTCGAGGCGGATCCCTCGCTCTCCCACGTCACGCAATCGGCCATGGCGACCGTGCCCGAGCCGCGGGTCGCGCCGCTCTGCGATATCTACGATCCGAAGAAGGTGACGCTGGCGGCCATGCAACTGGTCGACACCCCGGGACTGGAACGTAGCCACGAAGGCAACGAATCGCGCTTGAGTCTGATTCGCGAGGCCGGCTGTTTGGTTCATGTCGTGGGGGCTTTTACCGGTGGTGACGCCCTCGAAGAGCTCAATTCGCTGGCCGAAGACTTGCTACTGGCCGACATGGATATCGTCACCCGCCGCGTCGAAAAACTGCGCGAGTCGGTGAAGAAACCTCGTCCTACCCGGGCCCAGGAGGAAGCGGAGCTCGAAGCGTTGGAGCCGCTGTTGGCCACCCTCGAAGCCGGCACCCCGCTCACAGAAATCGAAATGACCGATGAGCAACAACGAGCCACGCGTTCGTTTCAGCTGCTCACCGAAAAGACGCGAATGGTGATCTTCAACGTCAGCGACGACGAAACCGATCCGGAGAAGTTCATTTCCCAGGCCCCCGAAGGCATCCAGGCGCTCGCCATGCCGATCGGCCTGGCGGTCGAATTGGCCCGTATGGAAGCAGCGGAACGGGCGGAAATGATCGAGGAACTCGGCATCGCCGACATCGATCGGGATTCGGTGCTGCGTAAAATCCTGGATCTGTCGGGTCAGATGCTCTTCTTCACCGCCGGCGACAAAGAAGTTCGCACCTGGATGATTGCCAAGGGCGCGACGGCCGTCGACGCGGCGGACGGCATCCACAGCGATCTAGCCCGGGGGTTTGTGCGAGCCGAGACGATGACTTGCGACGATCTGTTCCGCTTGGGAAGCGAACGCGAGGTGAAGGCGGCCAAGCTGATGCGCCATGAACTGAAAGACTACGTCATCCAGGACGGCGACATTCTGCACATTCTGGCCAACGCCTAAGGGCGCGGGCAGATCCTCTTCCCAGGCAGGCCAGCGCAGCGGCTCGCCTCCTCTCGATCTTGTTGCGCGATGCGGGCGATTACTCGATGAATCGCTGCAGTCGGATTGTCTTCTCGGCGTTGTGATCGATTCCGTTCTCATAAGCGACCGGAATCGAGCGATCGATGATAAAGAACGCCCGATGTCGCCGCACGTCACCCGTATCGAGTCCCATCTCCTGACCCAGCAGATACCCATCGGGCGAGCCTTCGCCGACTTCGGTGGGACTGACCTCGAAGTAGCCAAGCGTCATCCAGACGGCGTAGACGTTCGACTGCGTGGTAACCAGGTTACCCAACCGGTGAATCGCCTCATAGGCAAAGTAGGAATTGCGCGAGGTGTTGGCGTGGGCGGCCGTGCTCGTCGGTGAGCCAAACAGCGGGCCGTTGCTGCCGGGTCGAAGCAAGGTCACGTCGATACCACCGTTGTTGCGGCTGTTTCTGACCGCTTCCACCGGATGCAAGTCCCAGCTTCCCGAGGAGCGGAACGGATTGTTGAAGTAGCTCGGCCCGTCTCCTCCCGCGCGACTGGCGGTGAACTCAGCCCAACTTGGATTCGTCCGGCCACCCTTGAGTGCGGTGAGTACCGACGCGTTCATGATGGTGTTGATATTGACCCGCCCCGGCTCGCGATACTTGGAGAGCAGATTGAAGGGGGGATGGAACCCGGCCGTGTCGGCGACATCTCCGTCCTCAACGGGGTCATCGAGGGCCGTCGCCCTACCGGGTGGGTCATCCGGGTCGTCTGGATCACTGTCTTGAAAATCGCTGGCGTTGAGCACCACATGCGAATCGACAAAATGAGACGGCACGTAGACATAGTCAAAGAACCGATGGAACTGTGTCGCTTCGCTGTCCGTCGGATTGGAATAGAAGAAATTCAACAGGTGGCCAAACGACGAGTTGGAACCTCCATAATTCGCGACATTATTTCCGAAGCTGAATTCCCAGCAGAGTCGCTGCGGGGAGCTGGCCGGCACCTGCATCAACTCGTACTGACTGACAAAGGGGCGATCGTTCCAGACCAGCCAGGGGAAGGGATAGCCCGGGGCGCCATCCCCATCGGCAAGCAGACCCATGTAGACTTCGTCACTTGGTGCTCCCACGACAGAACTCAAGTAACCCAGCGTATTCTGAAAATCGGCGTCGAAGTTGGCCTCCGATCCCGCGCTTGAGGATGCGTCGGGTTCGTTGGCAGGATTCAACGGATCGATCGTGACCGCGGGAGTCCAGATGTTGTGGTACCGACCGCCACGCTGTCGGGTGCCGAACTTTTGGGAGCCGTTGGGCTGTGTCTCGCCGGTGGTCACCCCTCGGGCGTCTCCGTTGAAGATCGTCAGGTCGATCGGCATGAAATCGACGGTAAGGTAGGGGTTTCTTTGCGGATGCCAAGCTCTCGTGGGATCGGCCAGTCGCTGTAAGAAGACCGTGCGATGGTCCGTGTAGGTGCCTGTGGAAAGGGTTGACCCAATCAGGGCTCCGACCGGCGTGGAGCTGTCTAAATCGACCGGCTCGTCGATGGCCGGAGAGATCTTGCTCGTATCCGACTGCACGTTCGAGATGCCTTCATATCCATTTCTGGGAACCGAAACGTTCAATCCCACGTTACTGATCGTCTCGCCGTCGCCTGCCGGCAGCTCATCATCAACTCCATGGCTATAGGTTGCAATCATGACGGCGGGAGTTTGTACCGTCGTGGCGGGAACGACGGAATTCCCCGCGGTGTCGGTCACCGTAAGGCCGCCTCCTCCGGGAGGGTCGGGATCGGAGGGAGAACCGACGGAAGTGAATTCGATCTGCTGCAATCCCGGCTCCGTGCTTGCCGGTGTTTCCTCTCCTTCCACTTCGGCAGGCGCGAGCAATCCAAAAGTCGTGACTGCACGCGGCCCTATGACGAGATACTCTCCCGACTTGAGATAGACATTGCTCTCACCAGATCCCCCGCCAGTATTTCGGAAGACTTGCACGTCACTGCCAGGATAATCGCTCGTCAATTGCGACGATCCACCAAACAACACCATGCGGTCGATCCCGATCGATGTGGAGTTGAACAGATTGATCTGGGATGGCTGAAGTGTCGTCGTATCGGGGTTGCTGATTAGGTGATCCTCAACCGACTTCGAACTCTCATCCAGATGCGGATCGCTGATCAGAATCCGCCAAACCGGGTTTCCTGTGCCATCAGCAGTATGCGTCGCTTTCAGATTCAAGAGGCCGCTATCGTCATAAAGGTCGTTGGGGAAATTGCGCTTGTCATCGGCAGTATTCCAGACGCCGTCATCATTGCCCGGGCTTCCCTGATACCGATTAGTTGGACAGTAGAGTTCGAGGAACAAGGAACTGATCGGTAGACCAACCGTATCGTAATGAGGATCGGGATCGTCCTCATCGGTGGTCTTCTCGGCGACATCGGTATCATCGACACGGAGATCGTGGAATGCCCCTCCCTCGGTGAACAGGAGCGCCGGCGCTTCGCAACCCCAGACAACTTGCCGATCCGTTGAACTATCGACGCTGCCGGGGTCGCCGTCGACCGCCCACCCATCATCATTGAAGGGGTCGATGTCGAATTCGAAGGAAGTCATGATGCTGTCGGGATCGCGAAAATCGACAACATTCACGGCATATTGAGCCAGGCGTCGGGCATAGAGCACTTTCCTCTTCGTATCCGCGGTATCTCCGGTGCCCAAGTCCTCTGCATAGGACATTTTCTTGTAGGCATCGGCTCCGCCCAACATCCTTAGCAGGATGTAGATCTGTTTCGCATAGTTATAGCGGGCATGTTTGTCCCACTCGTCGAAGAAACCGTCGTTGTTGTGATCGACCTTGATGGCACCTCCAAAGTGAGCCCCGACGTCATTGCCCAATAGTGCTCGCAATGACGATCCATAGAGCTGCTCATCGCGCATGGTGACCGTCGGTTCGTCTTCGTCTTCATTCGTGATGAGGAGCGCTTCGGAGGGCTCATCGACAGAGGCTGGACCCCCGTCGTTCTTTCCGTTGCCAAACAGTCGATTGATGTCCATTGGCCGGCCGGCCAAGAGATCGAAAGAGAGATATCGACCTTCGTTGCCCGTTCTTGAACCGGCAATGCGGCCGTCAACCTTGGACGACTGATCTCCAAGACGACCGTAGAGCAGATCGGTGACGTGTAGGGAACGTTGGCCGGCGTCGACCAGATTGGCGCGAATCTGCCCCGATGGCAACGGATAGATGACCGGCAGACTCCACGAGTCGGTGGTGATTGTCGATCCGGGACCATTCACCGCGCTGGCTCCACTGAGCGCGAGTGCTAAACGGTCGGGCAGCAAGCTAACGTCCGAATCGCTGTTACGATAAACGGCCTCCAGATCCGCCGGTGTAAAGGGGGCGTCGGTATTACCCGCTAGTGTCGGATCGAGAACCTGTTCGTAAGCGTCGTCGGCTATAAGCAAGTCGTTGAGATCGTCGGTGTCGAACAGAGAGATCGTCCGTGGCCAACCCATCTGGTCGAGGCCCAACGTCGCCTGACCGGTGAAGTCGAGTGGTCCGTACGCCTCCGCCCCGCCGAATTGAGATGTCTGGACGAGAGCGCTGAGCCTCCCCTCTCCAGCGCTGCCTGGCACCTGATCCGAGCCGCGGCGGCCTTCGACCACTTGGGTGAGAGCCGATTCGCCCACGATAGACTCAAGATCGATCTCAACCGGACCGTATCCTCGGCCCAGCAGTAGCGAATTCGCGCTCGGTGTTCCGGCCAGATTGGCCACATCATTCAGGGAATCCTGGATAGGGCTATCGAGCGACCCGGCCGTGTTGACGTTGACCTTGCCGTCCAGATCGATGACCAGCATCGCCACCAGCGGCTTGTAGTAACGACCGTCCGCCGCGCGACGTACGGGGGCCCCATAGTCCATCCAGATGCTGTCGTAGCTCCCGTTGCCGTCGTTGTCGATATCCCAGTGAGTATCCGGGACACCATCGTTATCGCTGTCAACATTCCAGTCGGAGTTGTTATAGACGAAGCCCGGATTGCCGCCATCGAAGTTCGTGTGAGCCTTGTAGGTGATCGAGTCCTCGGTGAAGTCTTGCTTGATCGGCCGATACATGATCCGCGGACTGATGGCCGGATTGTCCTCGTCAGCTGCTTGCCCGAGGTGATAGGCAATCAAGGCCGGATCGTGCCAAGACGGCTTCACGAATCCATTGGGCAGCACCGTGGCCAGCCAGGGATTGTTGTAGTCGGCGATGTCGTAATCTTCGTCTAGCCCGCCATGCGACGGCGAGTTCAGGAAGCGGGAGTAAACCAGATTCGGCTCCAAAGCGCCCCGCGCTTCACTCGGCAGACCCGTTTCGGGATCGTACCCCAGACCGGTGCCGTTGAAGGGACGACCGTTGATCACCACCACGTCATCCTCGTTAGGGGCGACCCGTCCGTTGGAGTCGTACTTGGCATCGGAATCGGTGGGAGCGACGATAAACAGTCCCTGGCCGTTGGAGTAGAGGTAATTGACGATCCGAAAGCTCTCGGGCGCGGAGGGGCCGGAGACAATACTTAGCACGCAGCCGTTGTAATGGCCTTTGATCTGGCGAAAACTATGCCCGCCACGGGGCGTTACGTGCACTTTGAGAAACTGCCCGTCTGCCTTCTTCTCCATCGTCACACCGGAACTGATTTCGGCGATCGCACCGACCACTCCATCGCTGCCGTACAGATCGCGCAGCAGGTTGTCGTACTTGAAAGGCGAGCGGACATTCTGATCGCCGCGAATCAAGCCGAAAGCGACATCTTGTAAGTCGCCTTGCCAGTTGGCATCAAATTCCTGACCACTGCTGGCGGCGTTTTCGGCCCCCTCGCGCCATTGAGAGGCGACCAAGACAAAGGTCAGCCCGGTGAGCAGGAAGAAAATCAAGACGACGAGACAGACCAGCAGCAGCACGCCACGACGTTGTGGGGAACGGGATTTCATCGGATTACCTTTTTCATCGCAAAATAAAACGCGCCCCAGGGAGTTTCCTCCCCGTACTGGCTGCCCTTGGTGGCTGGCCCATGTGTCTCTTCTCTGGTTCGCCGACGCTATCGTTCTGGCAATCGCTCGACTTGCATCTGTTGTTGATAAACCCCCACACAGCCGGGAAATATCTTGGCCCCGCCGGCCGTACCGAGACTCGTGGTGTTCCAGTCGGGTCCGCTCAGGGTCACCGCGCGCGTCGTCCCGCTGCCGACCGGTTCGAGCGTGGTCATCTGATACCAGTGAAAAGCCCTTGTCGGATTGGACGTATTCCAGACCAGAATCCACTCTCCCTGCTTGGCCTTCTTCAAGACGTCATTGGTGCCGCCCAGGGTCGCCGCTCCTCCGCCAAAACCGCCGGCGTTGAAGGTGACGTTCACCTCCAGCTGATCGTCCTTTAGACCTTCGGAGCCTCGCACCAGACGACGATAGAACACGGCCACCGAGACGGTGTAGTCGACTTCGCTCGTCCGTGCCGACGTGTCGAGACTCGGATCGGGTGATTGAGGGACAAACGTGGCCAGCCAGGAGTATTCGCCAAGCGACTTTCGTTTCGCGGTCTGCGCCGTGCCGCTGTCGTCGACGCGATGAAACACTTGTTCTATCTCCCCGTATTCGTCTCGCTCATCTTCATTGGAATCCGTGGTGTTGGGGTCATCTAGGAAGGTGTTCTTCTCACGGAACACCAGATCGTCCTGCCAGAGACAGAGGTGCTCGGCCAGGGCATTTGTGGTGATCGCCCCCGCCCCCTGACCCAGGCCGGCCTGGACCCGCACCATCTTGGTCTGCGGATCGGCGGTCCCTTCACTGCCGGCCAGGGCGCGAAAGCCATCGTTGCCGGCAATCTGTTGTGCGGTGATAAACAGCGGATCGAGGGCAAACGGCGAATTGCGATAGACAACAAACGTGTCGCTGCCGGCGGGGTCCTCCGGCAAGGCCGCGGCGACGTTGTAGGTTGTTCCGGTGTGACTGGAAAGTCTCCGGCGGACACCGCGGAAACCACCGGTACGAAATTCGATAACGGCCCCCGCCAGCGAAGGTGTATCGAGACTTTGCGACGTCAGGGCCGACGCGGTGGAGCCGCTTTCAGCGGTCATCAAACGCCGGGTTCCCGAGGCGGGGTCGGTCGCGTCGTACGGCACGTAGGTCGATCCGTTCCAGGCGTACCACTTGGAAGGATCGAGGAGCGTGGCTTGAATCAAGGCAAACGCGCCGTCGGCCACATTGCGTTTGGCCTCTTCAGTTTCGCCTTTGGAAATCTGAATCTGGCCAACTGGCAGCAGCGACGCCACGCCCAATAGTCCGACCATGAGCACAAACATCGAGATCAAGACCTCGATCAGGCTGAGGCCCCGACGACGCCCGCCGGAGGCGGTAAACGGGGCTCCAGTTTCTTGAACGCAGCGGTTCATCGCTCTACTCTCCAATCGCCTGCCCGGCGCCTTCGCCACGGCTGGTACGGATGAACTTTCGACCCCTGGTCAGGTTCTCGACGTTGACTGTTGGGGTGGTGGTGCCGACACTGGCCATCTCGAAAGTGGCCACCATGCCGGTCTGTGAATTGACCGAGATCCAGCGACTCTCCAGATCGCCCAGGTTCCTTGAGCCGATCTGATCGATGCGACCGACAAGAAAACTGAAGGGATAGCTGGGGCGGTATTCGATCACCCCCGAGTTGCCATCCGCGGAAAACACGCGATCGACATGGCCGGCTGGAGAGAACATGACCATCACCGGAAACGCTTCGTTAAGTCCCAATGTCCCCGATTCGCCCCCGCCGGAAAGTGTCAAATCGACGACCGCTCCATCCGGGAGCGAGACCGCCGGCATCGTCGAAGGTCTGGGGCGAGGGAAGAACTTGAACGGCACCGGCCGATCGAGTGGTGGATTGGGTCCACTCTGCGATGCGGAATAGATCACCATCGAATTATCGTTGCCAATACCCAGGATCACGTACTTGGGGCCCCGATAGTCGAACTGGACTCGATCTCCGGCCGCCACCAGCCCGACGCTCTGCAATTGCGACAGGGTACGATCTTCGGAAAAAGTTGTCTTCACGGACATCTCGGTTACCGGCTCACTTGGCGAATCGGGGTGGGTTGCCAGTTCCAGCGTCACCGTGGCTCCGGTCGATAAGCCAGCATAAGGAGCCGACTCTTCCACCGGGACGAGTGTCATCGACGCAGAACCGTTCGGCAACAACTCGAACATCAAGCCGGCGGCCCGCCCGCTTCGCTGAGCCCGATATCGAGCCGTGGTTAAGGTCGATCGCAACACTTCGCTGGCCTGACGAATTTGGGCTCCCTGCATCGTCGGACGCAGCGCCCCCACCGTCATCGAGGCCAAGATCATGAGCACCACGATCACCGCCAGCAGCTCGGTCAACGTTAGACCCAGCCGATGGGCGCGCGTCGCCGGGCTAGCTCGTCGAGTTGTCTTGGTCGTCAAGCGGTTCATTCGTCCGAGAACTCATACATCGTCTTGTTGCCACTGAAGTTGGTCATGTTATCGCCGTCCTCACCGTCGTAGGGCAGGCCCTGGAGCTCGACGCCCTGGCCGACACCGAGTAAGCCATCGCGGCCCGGGTTGATGATCTGATAGGTGTCTTCATTGTAGTAGTCGCCATTGGCACCGACGCCATTGCGGTAGGCGATGAAATTATACTTGTAGACAGGTCTACCGTACTCTCGAAAATCGACATAGTAGTACTTGCGTTCGCTGTGCCCGGTGTTGCCCTGGCGAGCATAAGATCCCATGGAAAGACGTTCTTTCTCGAATCCAAACACCTGCTTGGCGTTCTTGTCGGCCTTGAGTTGACCTGTCATCCGCAGGCCATGATCGCGAAGTGGATCCTCCGGGTCGCCACTAAAGCCGACCAGCCAAAAGACCAGCGCCCAGTCGCCTCGCAGTACATTACTTTGATCGTCGCCTTGGCTTGAGCCGTAATCGTAGGTTTCGCCCTCCTCCGCATCCAAAAATTGCCCAAAAATGGCGTTCATAGCTTGTGCCAGATTGTCGTTGTCGGCGCCCATGTCGTATCGAGGGAAGAGTCGCTGTAGGTACCCTTCGAACACGGGCCCCTTGAGAGCGCTCGGGGGCGGATCGTTGTACATGCTCAGCACCAATTCCATTTGACCCATTTCCACGGCGATCGCCGTCTTGCGGGCCGTGGCAATCATCTCCATGACGGTCGAAGTCACCAGGGCGGCCAGTAGGCCAATGATCGACACCACGACCAGCATTTCGACCAGAGTAAAACCGCGGGTGGCTCGAGTGCGGCGCCTCCTGTGGCGACGAGCGAACTCGAGCTGGCGGGTCGAACGGAAATTCGTCTTCATATCACGCATCTAATGCTCTCCTGACGCTCTCTGCGCCGCACGGATAGTTCTTCTGATGAATGGTCATCGATACCGCGAATCCTCCAGAACTTCTGATGTCACGAAGCCCGGCACCCGAGATCGGAAAGAACCGGGGGAGTTCGACAGGGGATATCGCCAAAACGGACGCGAAACGATCCCGCGAAAATGGAACGGGCGGACGCGACTCGCTTACCAATCGATTCATATGGGAGCCAGATTCATTATAGGGCCACGGTTTCATCGGTGTGTTCGCGGCTCGCTGACCAAATTTGCCCCCGAGAAAAGGACAGATCGATCGCCACGTGGCACGAAGTCCCGCGCCGCTGGTGGCGACCCCTCCGTCATGTTGTTTGACTGGCCAGAGTCTCTCGGAAAATGTCATCAAGGCGGGGCTGCTCGCCCCTGGTTAATCTGTTGCTGGGATCCTTCTCTGTTCGTGACCGGGAAACGGGTGACGGGGTCGTCTTGGTGTTACTACTGATTGGAGAGATTTTGGATGATCTTGATCAAGGGCAAGAATAGCGAAATCACAATGAAGCCGATGATCAGGCCGAGGCCGACAATCAAGAGCGGCTCCATCAAGCTAACGAGACTCTCGGTCAACACCTCGACTTCGTCATCGTAGGTATCGGCGACCTTGTAGAGCATCGAATCGAGTTCGCCTGTCTCTTCGCCGACGTCGACCATATTCACAACCAAATCGTCGACTACCCGCTGCTGCGAGCGGGTCATGTAGATCAGCAAGCCGATGGGGCCGCCGATGAAGATGAACCAAAACATGGCCGCCATCGGGTCGAAGCTGAGCTTGGAATACTCCTTGAGAGGCTTGGCGATCGATTCACCCTCGCGAATCGACTCGATGACCTTTCCGTAGAGGGTCTCAAAGATGGCGTTGCCGCTGGTTTCCTTGGTGATGTTGAGCGCTTCGAGAATGGGGACGCCGCTGGAAATGAGCGTGCCGAGGGTCCGCGTGGTGCGGGCCATGACATTCTTCTCGATCAGCGCCCCGAAGATCGGGATCTTGAGAATGAAGGTATCCCACCCTCGACGTCCCGGCTCCAGCTTCCGCATCAACTTGACGAATAACCAGAATACGACCGGAACCAGCAATAAGAGAAAGCCATAGTCGACGACAAAATCCGACGCACTCATGAGAAATTTGGTTGGTACGGGGAGCTCAATACCGAAGTCGTCAAAGATCTTCTTGAACGCCGGGACAATCTTCCACATGATGAAGGCCAAAATGCTAACGGCGACCAGAATGACGACGATCGGATAGACCATCGCGCCTTTGACCTTGCGCTTGAGCGATTCCGCCTTTTCCATGAACTCGGCCAGACGACCGAGAATAGCTTCCAAGGCACCACCCGCCTCGCCCGCGCGAATCATGTTCACGAACAGCCGGTCGAATGCCTTGGGCGACTTGGACATCGCTTCCGAGAGGGTCGAGCCCGCTTCAATCTCGTCGCAGACGTCGAGCAGGCTATTCTTCAGCCGGCCTGGTTTGGCCTGCGATTCAAGAATTCGCAGACTGCGAAGAATGGGCAAACCCGCATCCTGAAGAATGGAGAGCTGGCGCGTAAACTGAGACAGCAGCTTGGCGCTAACTCCACCGAGAACGAGCTGACGGCTCTTCTTCTTCTCTTCGCCGGCGGGCGCTGCTTCGGTCTTCTTCTTTTGGCGCCGACCGCGGCGCTCGGCAATTTTGGTTACAAAATAACCTTTTTGCCGAATTGTATTTTGGGCTTCTTCCTGACTCGACGCCTCGATTACATCCCGGATCTCTTGGCCGGTCGAGTCCATCGCCTCATACTGATAAGTCGGCATGACCTGCTCCTCTGTCCTCGCCCGTCCGATGGTGTACGGACGAGGCCACATCCCCTTCGAGCATTGTAGTCGATTATGCCCTGGGGAGACAATAATCACCATGAAATGGGGGCAAACGCCGCCTCGCATCCCCATAATCGCCTGCAGGGAGGCCGATTCCCCGCGTCGATCTCGCGCGAATCGCTCGCTGGAGCGATCTTCTCGACGTCCGATTGAACCGCTTAGCGTGCCTATCCGAGGGCTTCGAGGACCGTTTCTCGCACGATCTCTTCGACCGTTGTCATTCCGGCGAAGACCTTAAGCATGCCCGCCTCACGCAGGGGAATCATACCATTGTTCACCGCTGCGATTCGGAGCTCTTCGGTCGAGCCACCTCGCACGATCAGGTCGCGAATTTCGTCGTTGATGCTCATCAGCTCGTACAGACCGACTCGTCCACGATAGCCGGTACTATTGCATTCGTCACAACCACGGCCCTTGTAAATGGACTTGCCCTCAAAATCTCCAGGTTCCAGCCGCAACTCGGCCATCATTTCTGGAGTCGGCGCCGTTTCTTCCTTGCACTTATCGCAAATACGGCGGACCAGTCGCTGGGCCATAATGCCTTCGAGCGTGGCGGTAATCAGGAAGGGAGGGACACCCATGTTGCGCAAACGCGTGATCGTACTGGGCGCGTCATTGGTGTGTAGTGTGCTAAACACCAGATGACCCGTGAGAGACGCCTGCACCGCGATCTCGGCTGTTTCCAGGTCGCGAATCTCACCGACCAGAATCTTATCCGGATCTTGCCGTAAAATGGCCCGCAAAAAATTCGCAAAGGTGTTTCCGATCGACGTATCGATCGGGCACTGCACAATGCCGTCGATGTCGTATTCCACCGGGTCTTCGGTGGTAATCAACTTGTCTTCAACCGTATTGAGTTCGACCAGCGCGGCGTAAAGCGTCGTCGTCTTTCCGGAGCCGGTGGGGCCCGTGACCAGAACGATTCCGTTGGGTCGAGCAATCACCCCGCGGAAATCGCGGAGCACGTCAGCATCCAATCCCAGATTGGCCAAATCGAGCGATACGACCGTACGGTCGAGGATTCGCAATACGACACTCTCTCCGAACATCGTCGGCAGCACCGCCACGCGGAGATCGACCGGATGTCCGCCCACGGTCAACTCGATCCGGCCGTCCTGAGGCAACCGTCGCTCGGCGATGTCGAGGTTGGCCATGACCTTGATGCGGGTGGTGATCGCGAAGGCCAGATGTCGCGGCGGAGGGACCATCTCGTAGAGAATGCCATCGGCTTTCACGCGAATGCGGAATTCATCCTCAAACGGCTCGAAGTGCAAATCGCTCGCTCGATCCTTGATGGCCAGCAGCAAAACCATGTTCAGCAGCCGGCGAACCGGGGCGCTATCGGCCAGCGCCTGAACGTCGGTCAGATCGATCTGGCCGTCTTTCTCCAATTCGAAGGCGGCGGCGGCCAGATCCTGATCGTCCTCCATGTCCTGGACCAGGTTCTCAAAACTCTCGCCGCTGGCGGCGTAATATCGCTCCAGAGCACGTTCAATGTCTTTTTCCGTCGCTACGACCGGTCGGATATCGAAACCCAGAAAGGTCCGCAGCTCGTCTTGAATCGTGATCTTCTGCGGCTCACACATCGCCACCGTGAGCGTGTTGTCTTCCAGTTCGATGGGGATCACGCGATACAGCTGCGCCATCGGCTCGGTGATCTGTGTCAACACCTCGGGAAGAATATCCTTGGTGTCGAGCGACACGACCTGCAGCCCCATTTGTTCCGCCAGCGCCTGAGCAAGCTGCTCATCGTTGATCAGATTCAGATCGATGGCGATCTGACCGAGCAGTTCGTTGGGGCGTTTCTCTTGTTCGACAAGGACTTCATCGAGCTGGTCGTCGTCGATGAAACCCAAGTCGACAAAGACTTGGCCAATACGTCGAATCGCCATACTTACGACACCCTTTTCTTACTTCCGTCTGCTGTCACGTCTGGGATGCGATTGTTCACTTAACCGGTCTGTCCTACCAACCCTTGCTCCGCCTTGGTTATCTTCTCCGACAAGGTGGCCGGATCATTCGCCTTGGCCATCACCGCCGACCGATCACAGATTCCGTCGCTCCACAGACGGAACAGGGCGTCGTCGAGCAACTGCATGCCTTGCTTGGCGCTGGTCTGGATGGTGGAGTTGATGCGGAAGGTCTTGTTCTCGCGAATCAGATTGGCGATACCCGGCGTGGCTACCAGCATCTCGTAGGCCGCCACTCGCCCACCTTCGATGCGTGGCAACAGGGTCTGCGAGAGGATGCCGATGATGGCGGTCGCCAACTGGGTGCGAATCTGCTCCTGCTGATTGGTCGGGAAGACGTCGATGATTCGGTTGACCGTTCCCTGAGCGCCGGTGGTATGCAACGTACCGAACACGACATGGCCCGTTTCGGCCGCTGTAATGGCCGCTTCGATGGTTTCCAAGTCTCGCAATTCACCCACCAGAATCACGTCCGGATCCTGACGCAAGGCGCGACGCAACGCCTCGGCAAAGCTGGGAACGTCCTCGCCCACTTCTCGCTGATTGACGATGGAACGTTTGTGGTTGTGAAGAAATTCGACCGGGTCTTCAATCGTAATGATGTGATGATCGATCGTCTCGTTGATGTGATTAACCATGCTGGCCAGGGTCGTACTCTTACCAGAACCGGTCGGACCGGTAACCAGAAATAGACCGCGAGGACGCATGCAGAGATGCTCACAGACAGCCGGCAGACCGAGTTGTTCCATCGTCAGGAGTTTGTTCGGAATTTGACGTAAGACCATCGCGATATGGCTCTTTTGTCGGAAGACCGCCACACGAAAGCGAGCTTCTTCCGAGAAAGAAATACCGAAGTCGGTACTTCCCATCTCTTGCAGTTCTTTCTGCCGATGCTCGGGCGTGATGCTCTTCATCAGCGCCTCGGTATCTTCCGGATCGAGATCGCCGGTCTGCAGCTTGCGAAGGCCCCCGTCGATGCGCAGGACCGGGGGCTGTCCCACCGTGATGTGCAGATCGCTACCGCCTTGCTTGACGGTCGCTTGAAGCAATTTGTCCATCGATATCGTGGCCACGGGAACTCCTCCTGTCTTTCGATCACTCCGTTTCAGGCCAGCCGTTTCAGCTGACGCCTAGTGCGGTTGCTCTTCCTGTTTCGCGACGCGGAACACCTCTTCGATCGTCGTGATGCCGCCCAATGCCTTGCGGATGCCGTCGCCATAGAGGGTCGTCATACCCTCATCCGTGGCCGCCTTGCGGATATCCTGCGTCGCGGCACTTTCGAACGCCAACTGTCGGATTCGCGGCGTCATGATCATGAGTTCGTAGATTCCAATGCGGCCGCGAAAACCGGTCTTCTGACAATGCCCGCAACCCTTGCCGCGGACAAACTCCGCCCCGGCCGCCATGGCGGGGGTAATACCCGCCCCTTCCAACACAGTCTTTCCCGGCTTGTATCGCTGTTTGCACTTGGTACAGACAACGCGAACCAATCGCTGAGCCAAGACCGCCATCAGACTGCTGGAAGCCAGATAGGAAGGCACGCCCATATCAATCAAGCGCGTGATCGCGCTGGGAGCATCGTTGGTGTGTAGCGTACTGAACACGAGATGGCCGGTGAGCGAGGCCTGGATGCCCATCTCGGCCGTTTCCGTATCGCGCATCTCGCCCACCAGAATGATATTCGGGGCCTGTCGCAAAACGGAGCGAATGATGCGGGCAAAATCGAGACCGATTCCCGACTTCACCTCCACCTGATTGATTCCGGGCAAATAATACTCGACCGGATCCTCCGCGGTGATAATCTTGCGATCGGGACCGTTGAGTTCGTTGAGGGCCGCGTAGAGCGTCGTGGTCTTGCCGGAACCGGTCGGGCCGGTTACCAGAAAGATGCCGTTAGGCCGACGGATCAGATTCTCGAAGACCTGAAACGACTCGTCGGAGAGCCCCAGCTGGCGAACGCCAATCTTGATATTGTCTTTGTCGAGCAGCCGCATGACACAGGCCTGACCATGGTTCGTCGGCAACATGCTGACTCGCAGATCGAGTTCTTTGTCGCCCACGGTCACCTTGATGCGACCGTCCTGGGTACGGCGTCGTTCGGCGATATCCATCTTGGCCATGATCTTGAACCGCGATAATAGGGCCCCCAGCAAACGTCGCGAGGGGCTATCACGCTCGATCAAGACACCGTCGATGCGATATCGAATGCGGACTCGATCTTCAAACGGTTCAATGTGAATATCTGAAGCCCGTAGCTGGACCGCTTCGCCAATAATCAGCTGGGTGAGACGAACGATCGGAGCGCTCGTCTCATCGATGATTTCTTCTTCCGGCTCTTCACCAAAAGCGCCTTCGGTCTCGGTGAAATCGATCGCCGTGTCGGTGAATTCTTGGAGCATCGAGTCGGCGCTCTCGCCTTCGATCGCGCCATAGTGTCGATTGATCGCGCCCAAAATACTCTCGCGCGAAGCGAGAGCAATTTCGATCTGCCGATTCAGAATGAATCGCAACTTGTCGAAGGTGTCCAGATCGAGAGGATCGCTGACGATTACCTTGAGCGAACCATTCTCCTCCGACATCGGCAGAATGATGTTCTCGCGGGCCACCGACTCGGGCACCAACTCAACCACCGACGGTGGGATGACGACCTCTTCCAGATTGACGAAATCGAGGCGGTGTTCTTCCGCCATGGCCCGCATGACTTCGTCGCCCGTCGAGTATCCCAGACGCACCAGCGCGTCGCTGAGAATCATGTTCGACTCGCGAGCCATCTGGTCAGCTTCGCTCAGCTGGTCGGCACTGACCACACCCTGGCGAAGCAAAATGTCCGTAAAATCAGCCATGCTCGATACCAAAGTCGGATGCGAAGTGAAACCGCTGGCGCCTGCCAAACAGATTGACTGCGTCCGAACAACCTCTTCTCTAGGACGACCAGATGCCAGCACGATAGGTGCTGGCATAGTGTCACGCAAGCTGCGATGAGGCGAACGCCTCGTTCCGTACGAAAATGCGCTAACTCCTTTATATGGCTAGACTAACTGCCCCCAACGGGACCTGTCAAGCGACACGAGTGAGAACCGCTCCGATCGTCATCTTTGGTACTTTGGCCTCCCACGCCGTGCCTTGCGATTTCTTCGGATGGCCCCACAGCGGCTCGCCTGCCAGCGGCCGTCTCAGCCTCGCCGATGGCACTGCTACCAGGAGCGCAATTCCATTGACACAACGGGCTTGGATCAAGATAATCCCGCCGCTTTTCGTCTCGACCCCAAGGGCGGTTCGCCAGTGTTCCATTCTCGGCGCTGCCGCTGCGCAATTCCGCGCGGGGTCCCAGCTGTGTACGCCTTTTCGATGCGAAGCCTTGGGCTCATCGCCGCGTTCGCTATTTGGACAGCCGTCGTACTGCCCAACCCTAGCTATGCGCAGCTCTTCGATGGACCCGAGCCTGAAGTAGCAACAGCGAGGGAAGAATGGGAGACGGAAGCCTCCGCCTTCGAGTCGCCTGCCTTCGAGTCGCCTGAGCGTTCTCTAACCGACGACGATCACGCACCCAGCGATGACGTCGTCATCATCAACACCGCCGATCTCGATCTCGGCGACCCCAACGCCGAATTCCGCAGCTATTCCAGCCAGCCTGACATGGACAGCTTGGATCCTGAGGCGGAGCCCCTGCTCGAAGACTACCTCCCCTTCGAGCAACCATGTGGGACCTGCGCCGGCTGTCGTCCTTGCGGTGGCGGCTGTGGCGATTCCGGCTGGGTCTGCTTGGAGGACATTATTAACTGGCACAATGTGCATGCCCATCTGACGAAACTGTTTGGACCGCTGGGGATCATGCCGGCCAAGCATCACCTGCACAAGCTCAAAGAACGCACGCCGATGAGTGGCACCAGCTGGCTCAACCGTCCGCTGCACGCCGACTGGTTCATGGGCGCTTTTGTCGGCGACAAACTGACAAGCCAATACAACCTCGACACGGCGTTCGTGGGTGGTTACCGGCTCGGCAGAGACGTGAGCGAGAATTGGGGCTACGAAACCCGGCTGATGTTTGCGGCGCCGAACGTGACCGGCCCCGGCGGCCTCGAGCTTCCGTCGACGGCCGACGTGGTGATCTGGGACGTGAGCGCGGTCTATTATCCGTGGGGCGACACCACCACCCGCCCCTACTTCACGACCGGTTTGGGAATTGCCCACTTCGACTATCGCGATGGTCAAAACGCGGGTCAGAATGCCAACGTGTTGGCCATTCCGATAGGCGGCGGCGTCAAATGGCGCTACAACAACTGGACGCTGGTCCGCGTCGAGCTACTCGACAACATCTCGTTCTCGGGATCGGGAGTCAGCTCGATGCACAACTTCACGATTACCGGCGGCATTGAGATTCGCTTTGGTGGCCGACCGACCGGATACTGGCCCTGGAATCCGACCAGCTACATTCGCTAGTGATCTCACGTCGACCGAGTACTATGCCAGCTCGACCGGCACCTGATCAATCTTCGCGGCCAGGATAAAGTCGTTCTCCGACAGCCCACCAATGGCGTGGGTCCAAAGTTCGATCGCCACGTTGCGATAGCCGGCGATGTGCAGGTCGGGATGATGGCCGTCGTCTTCCGCGATGGCGGCGACTTTGTTGAAGAAGTCGAGCCCGGCCATGAAATTCTTGACCGTCCATTCTTTGCGGATCCGCTGCGCATCGTGAGTCAGCTCCCAGCCGTCGAGCAGTTCAAGCTGGGCCTTCGATTCGTCCAAGGTATAAGGTTCGACCCCACCTTCACATGGCACACATTTCTTTCCAGTTAGGATGTCACAAGACTGAACTTCCATCGCGTGAGCGCCTCCACCGTTGGTAGGGAAATAGACAACAGGATAATCTCCGTCCCAATTATCTCGCCGCTGGCGAACGTCGTCAATTCACTCTCGGGGCTTTCCATCAAGATGGCCCCTCGGACGCCCCTGGGCCAGACTTCTCTCTTATTTTTCGTACGTCATTTCCGACCGGGGTGTCACCCTGTTGACACCGCGATTTGCTAGTTTCGCGGACTGAAACGGAGCACGCCTGGGATGTCCCCCCCGCGAAGTTCCCGGAGCCTGTTCGGCGGCGTCATCTGGGAACGGCTAGGAACCACCAACCACCTGGGAAATGAGCAAGTCCATGATTATCGAGAAAGACCTTCGCGGTTCGGTAGCGGTCCCCCCCGACGCTGCCCCCGGCCGTTTCACCACTGTCGAACGCATTTCAACGGAGCAGGTTCAGGAGTCCCTTCGCTCGGAGCAACCGATGACTGAGAAACAGCACCGAATTTATGTTGTCGATAGCGATCCACTGACGGACAAGTTGGTCGCTCAGGCGACCCGCACCAAGAAGGTCATCTGCCAGAACTTCTCGACCGCTGGCGAGCTACTCGACGAGATTCAAGGCGACACTCGCGGCTGCATCGTGAGCGAGATCCATCTAGAGGGCCTCAGCGGGCTGAAACTCCTAAAGGAAATTGGTCGCCGACGGTATCATCTGCCGACAATCTTGCTGTCCGAGAAACCGGACACTGCCGCGGTTGTCGCCGCCATGCGGCAGGGCGCTGTTACGGTACTGGACAAACCGTGTCGCTCCATGGAACTCTCGGCCGCCATTCGCCTGGCCCTGCGACTTGAAAAGACAGGGCATCAGGAAAGGACACGTCTGGCGGCGGCTCGCAAGAGATTCGCCACGCTGACCACCAAGGAACGCAAGATTCTCAATCTGGTGACCAACGGGGTGCCCAATCGCCGTATCGCGCGAGAGCTCGATATCGGCCTGCGAACCGTGGAAGGCCGCCGCCGGGCCGTGTTCGAGAAACTCAAGGCCGATTCACTCGCGCAGCTCGTCAGGCTGGCGGTGCTGTTAGAGAATTCGTCCGACTAGGCGGTCAGCAGTCGGCAGTTCAGCGACTCGTCCGCACCGTCGTGCCAAAGTGGGGTCGAGCCACGTGAGTGTTGGCAACATGCGGCATCCAGAGCGCCTTCTCGATCAGTTCCAGGAGAACCTCGGCGTCGTACGGCTTGCGAAGGAAATAGGTTCCGCCCACGGCGCGGGTTCGCTGCACAATGTTCGGAATGTCCGCACCGGATAAAAAGATCACTGGTACGTCTGTCAGGTGCGCGGCTTGTCGCATCTGATCACAAAGGTCGAGTCCGCTCTCCTCGCCCAAATTGATATCGACGATGACTAGATCGGGCGCGTTTTCTCGCAGGCTTCGCATGGCCGATTCCCGGTCACCACAGCAACGACAGGAATGGCCCGCGGACATCAGCGCCTGAGTCAGACCCGCCAAGATTTGAGGATCGTCGTCGATGCAGAGGATGTCGGTGTTGGGTGTGGTCGAATTCATCATCTCAGCGACCTCGGCACTCATGCGTCATGGAAACAGGGTGGGTCCTCGGATCGATCTGTCAGTGCAGCGACTGACGAGTGCAGCGACCGATGGTCCACCATGATAGATTTCGACCCCTGAGAAACCACTGCGCCAGCCGGTCTTGGCTGGTCGCTGTAATCGGACGAAACCATACATCAGGCCCGCCGAAATTGGGGTAAGACGAGAATCGCCTAAACCTCACGGACCAGGCGACCTCCACTCTCGTACCAGCCTTGGCGAGCGAAACGACACCAAGTGAGGTCGACCAGCACACGCAGTGGTGTGTCGCTGGACGATGAACCCTCAGGGAACTCGATGACGACAAGCCGATCGGCCAGAGGCTCCTGGTGGTAAAAACCGATCCCGCCCAACGAGACTTGATGCCCCACCACGGTGATTCCGTCTGCGAACAGCTCCTCAATCGGCTCGCCGGAGTTGCCCTCGCTTTCGAAAGCGGCCAGGCGCAGCAAACATGGATAGGGATAACGCCGTTCACGACGTCTTTCCCGCTGCGGTTCCTCTGGATGAAGACCCGCGATCAGCGATCGCATGTTGTCGTCCAGGCTCGGCTTGGCAGCGGGTAGCACAGCGACGCTGTCACTTGCCGCCTGCACAACGTCTCGTAAGGGTGACTGGTTCATACTCTCCAACTCGGAAGACACGGCGGCTGCCAGACAATTTCCCAAGCATTCTGGTGTTGGCATCGGAACTCAGACCACGCAGGCCCGCACCCGTTCACAATCGCCACGGATCGCTTACGATCCGATCGCATGCAAATTGTGGGCTACCAACTAACGAACGACAGGAACAGATCGAAATCGAGGAATTCGAAGCCTAGGCCGCCTGAGCAATGCGCGAACGCGCGGGCCGACAAACTGGCTCCATTCTCCACTAGTTAAATAACTAGGTCACAAATCGCGGGCTGTCAAATCGTTTTGGTCCGAACAACTGAACCGAATGTGGCAATTATCGCGAACTATTGTCGGCCGCCTTACAATCAAGCGCCGGCCGCTTTCTGGCATCGCCATACATACGCCCGATTCGCTCGAAAGCCCGCATATTCCGGCGCCACCTGTTGCCCCCGCTGGAGCAGTTCGAGAGCCTCTTCAAATGCGGCGGTGCGACAGAGGACCACAGCCCGATTGTTGACCGCCGCCAGGAAGTTGTTCCAGGCCGCCTTGTTTTCCGGGTGGAATTGCAGAGCCCGATAGCTGGCCTGCATGGCCGCGATATGATCCTTGGCGTTCAGATGTTGCACGCCGCGATTGTAGTCGATAAGGCCCAGCAACTGAGCATGCGTGAGCCGCCGAGCAGTGCCCGCGTGAGCGGCGAAGGATCTCCGAGGTCGCGTTTCGGCCATTTTGCCCACATCGTCCCGACACTTGGTAAACCAAATTGGGCAAGTCGTTTCGATGGCCACCGCCCCCGTCTCGGTCACCACCAAGCAGGCGACATGCTCCGGCCAGTGCACAATGTGACATTCGATGCCGAGCCGCCGACAAATGTCACAAAACAGCAGCGTCGCGCTCACACAGTTGAAGTCGCCCGATTCAAACACGTGGCCCGGTTCGCTAACTTCGACTCGGTATTTCCCGGTGAACAGGTGCTTGTGAAGGTAGCGATGAATCAACTCCGCTTGCTCAGCGGGGCCGATCGCATCGGCGCCGCGGGTATCGGCGGCTCGGGCGATATTCTTGGCGATCGAGCGAACCACACCGTCATGAAGCGTCGTGTATTTCACAAGATCCGATTTCTCAATGGTTCCGGAGACCATCAGTCCGGCTTCAAAGAGGGTGAACCGATCGAGTCGCCCGTCCCGCGAATCTGACAGCAGGTCCGCCATCCGGCGATCGGCTTCGTTCCGACTCTCGCAAGAATCGAAAGCGGTCGTCAATTCGGCGAACAGCAGCGGGAGCCGATCGATGCGCGATCGTACATTGCTACAGTCAGGCTTCATCGAGTGGGACTCGGCCGAGCGAACGCCCCCGCGATCCACGGACCCCCGACCCCAGACGACGTCCACCGCCAGACAGGCTAAGAGTGCCGATAGCGTGATCGCTCCGATGCGGGCCGCGCGAATTAATTGGGAACGGGCCATGGGTTTGTCACCGAGAACTTGAGACGACCAGCGGATGTTTCCGCCGCGGCTGAAGTCTAGGTTGCGAAAACGCAACATCGGCCCGGTAACCGGATGGCAGCGCCCGATTGCCCTTCAATTTGCCTCGCAGGGGCCCGCTCCGGCTGAATTTGATAGAACCCGTTCCGATTGTGACGGTCGAGACGATCGGAACGACGGAGAACGGGCTTACAGAAACAGAAATCGAGAAGTGCGAGAGGGGCGCTCCGACGCGAGATAGAAATCTCCCCATTCGCGAGCCCGCTGAGGCTGGCAGCCGCTTCGCTCCGCCGTTACCGCGGTTTTCGCGGAATCGAGCGATACTCGTCGCAAGCGATCGCATCGGCGTAAGGGTGGCTCTCGTGAATGTAGAACGCGTCGAGCATCTCGTTCTTCACAAAGCGATAGCCGTTGTCGAGCAGCCGATAGTGCGAGGCGTCACTCGGCCGTTCAATCGTCATGCAATAGAACGTGTAGGTGTCGAGGTCGAGGCCGCGCAGAACCCGTTCTTCCGCTCCCTCGACATCCAGCGACAAGTACTCGATAGTCCGAGGCGCCTGGGCTTCATCGAGCAAGTCGGTCAACGTCCGGGCGGGAATGTCGACAATCTCCGCGTGTTCGAGTTGATCGCCACGGACCGTGGGATTGTTATCGGTGTCGTCGGCGACGATCCCGCCCAGTCCTCCGTTGTCGATGCGAAACGGAACGGTCCCGGACTGTTCGTCGACGGCACACTCGTACGCCCGCACGTCTCGTCGCGTGATCATCTCACGGAAGAAGTAGGGGTTCGGCTCGATAACGATGCCATCCCAATTCCAGATTTTTTCCAAGGCCCAGGTATTGCTGTACGTGATGCCGTCGGAAGCGGCGAGATCGACAAAGTAACCGTTCTGAGGTTTGCCCAGAGAGTCGAGCACCCACAGATCCTGTCCCTTCTGGGCCTTGTACTTGGAGGCTCGAGAGAGGCCCAAGCGAAACAATTTTCGCGAGACGGCGGTGATCCCCTCTTCGCGAATCAGCTCGGCAACTCGTGACAGACGCCGGGACGGAGCTTTCGCGGTTGGTTCCGAGTTCATGGCATTGCCCTCAAGGGGTCTCCCAGCGGACGGGTCTAGCCAATGCGGCGATGCCGCCTAAGCCTCAATTCCATACTAACCGCTCCCACTCGATTCGGCGACAGTCCAAGAATGTCGAATAAAACCGCTCAAACGGCGGTCCTAAACGACGTCAGCGGGCAGAGAAGCGGCCAGCCAGCGATTCTCGGCCCGATCTCGAAACCGACACTCAATGCCCAGTTCCTGACAATGAATGCACATCTCGAATTCATGTCCCTAGCGTCGTTGGCAACGACTTCATTGTCCACAAAGCCTTAATTAAATTGACTTTATGGATATTTTGATCATCTCGGCATCGCCTTTGCTATCGTCATGTCATAAAACCAATGTCGCTTTCCCCCGGGCGGCGTGAGGTTTCCCCAATTTTCCCATTTAGCGCGTGACCGCAATGGATACTCTCACTGCACTCTTCGTCTTCGCCCTTGTCGTGGCCGTCATCACATTCGTCGGCCACGGACTCTGGATTTTTTTCGCCGCTGCGGGAAGACTCCTGACCGGCGATCAACTTTCGGGGAATCGAAACCCGCGCAGACCTCCGATCCGACCTCCGCGGCAACCACTGACCCGACAGGAAGAACTCGACGTCGTCCGCCGACAGCTACAACGGCTCTTTGACACGAGTCAGATCGATTCGGATACGTACCTACAGGCCATGCAAGCGGTCGCCGGAGAGATGCGAGCGCATGCTCAGCCGACGGCCTCGACCGATCGGCCTCTCGCGCCTCACCAAGCGGTCGACAAGCAGGCACCGACCGCGGCACCCTCTCCGCCGCCAGTCGCGGCCGACGATAGATCGACAACCAGTTCTCCCGCCATTCCGGTGGAACCGCTGCTGGCCGAAGTCATCGAACCTTCGGCACCGGCTGAAGCGACCGTACCGGTCGCGGCTGCGGTGAGTGCGCCCCACCCACTCGATGTTGTTGAAGCAGAGCCCGTCGCGCCGCCTGCGCCGAGCCGATCGGAGAGCGCCAAACTGGGACTGGCGGCCGTGCTCTCCACCTTCATGGACGAAAAGAACATCCGCTGGGGCGAGGTGCTGAGCGGTATGCTGATTGTCGGCAGCGCTGTGGGGCTGGTGATCAGTCTCTGGTCGACCCTGGAGGCGATTCCTTACTTTCCGGCGTTGCTCTTCATGGGCGTCACACTGGCCATCTACGCCGCCGGCATGTACACGCTCAAGCGGTGGCGACTCCGTTCAACAAGCCAGGGTTTGTTGATCATTGCGTTGCTGCTCATTCCATTGAACTTCGTGGCGGGCATCGCTCTCTCCAAGGGCGAAAACTCAGCCATCGACTTCTTCTATCTGGCTGCCGTGGCCGTGGGATTGAACGTATTCGGCGGGGTGGCCTTCAGCGCCGGTCGGGCGCTGTTCTCCAGGACCACCTGGCTGCTACCGATCGCCATTGTAGGAACGTCGGCCACGCAACTTATCATCGATCGAACGGTCCAGGCCGGATCGTCCCTCTGGCAGCTCGCCATCCTCGCGCTGCTACCGGTGGCCTTCCTGGTCGTGGTGGTCCTCGGCCAACTGCAATCCGCGCCTCACACAAAACGCATTACCGGCCGCCGCGCTGGAGAGACGCTGTTGATGCTGGGGCTCTCGCTATTCGCGCTGGTCATTTCTCACGGGCTCTTGGTCTACAAAGGGGTCCGCGTCGCCAGCTCGCCGGACGCCCTCAGCAATGTACTGTCGGCGATGTCGCCGGGAATTTGCTTGGCCAGCCTCTCAATCTTGGCCAGTGGATTATTCCTGCATCGTCGTTCGCGATCAGCACGAATGGCTTCGTATCGCGTCACCGGAATGGCGATCGTTATCCTCTCAGGATTCGCGATCCTCACTTCGTTCATCTTCGCCTGGCCACGACCGGGATTGTTGATCGCGATGTGTGCCATCAGCGTCGTGGCCCTCTCGACACTGGCCATCTTCGGCCGACTTCGTTACCTGCATGGCGCCGCCTTTGGTTGTTTGGCCTTCACACTGTTGCTGCTGTGCCAAATTCAACTAGGAAAAATCGACTGGTCATCCAACGATCCTGCCCAACTTATCGACGCCTTGCGCCATGGCCACAGCGCCGTTCTGCTCACGCTAATCGCTTCGGTCGGAGGACTTGTTGCGGCGATGCTCGATCGCCGAGGTCAGCGAGCGCTGGCGCTCGTCTACGGCACAAGCACCACAGCCATCGCGGGCGTGAGCCTGGTGATTGCGCTCTATGCTGGGTTCCACTCCGCGGGAGAAGGGGCCGCTTGGGCGACTGCGATCTTCTCCCTGTACAGCGTTGTAGCCCTCGTCGGCAGTCGCCTGCTCTCGCGAGTCGAAGTCATGGTCGTGGGCAGCGTGTTGATGCTGGTAGCGCTTCTCCACGCCCTGACCTCGAACCCGGTCATCGAACAATTCGCCGTTTCCCGAGACCTCACCATCTCGCGGCCGGTGCTGGTCGCGTTTCTGCTGCACGCCGGCATATCCGCCCTGATCGCGCTGGGGAACTGGTGGCGATCGGGTCCGCGAGTAGCGTTTACCAACTGGATGTCAATCTCGGCACTGGTAACCTCGACACTCGCGCTCCCGAGTGCTGTGTGGGTTGAGCCGGGACACCTCGCGAACCACCTGATCTATGTGAGCGGAATCGCGGCCGTTTGGCTCATCGCGGCGATCGTAAGACGGAGCGCCCCCTTATTCTCGGCCTCTCAGACGTTGGCTACGATCGGCGTTGGCTTCGCAGTCGCATTGTCCTGCCAGCAACAAGCGTGGTGGAGCGGGGCCTACTTCGATCCTCGTCATATACAAGCGCAGATCATCGCTCTGGCTCTCTGGTGTTTGGTCTTCAGTGGCCTGCGTCACGGGCTGCGGGGATCGACTTGGGTTCGCTCACTCTGTCACACGAACTGGCCGGCTGTCGATCGAATCCTGCTGCAAGGGCTGGTTGTTGCCATCACCGGTCTGGCACTCTTGGGATGTATGCCAGGTGTCACTCGCGAGTTTTATGTTTCGGGTGCCACCGCCCCGATCGGCCTGCTGCTGAACCTCTCCGGCGCAAAACTGATTGTGTTGGCCCTGCTCACGATGGGCACCGTGGCGGCGCTCCTCAGTCACGCCACCGGATCGATGCGGAGCCTGGGCTGGAGACCACTTCTGGTCACTTTGGCCTCGTTTGTCGTGCTGGTCGTTTCTCACTTGGGCCCGCTCAGCGAACAGATATGGCAATGGATCGGCGTCGACGATCGCACGCTGGCGACCAGCGGATACAGCTGGCTCGCCGTCGGTTTCGTTGCCCTCGCCCTACTGGTGGCGTTGCGAGAACGATTCACCACGGCGAGTTGCAGCGCCTTGTTCTATCTTGGCAGTGCGATTCCGCTGCTGGTCGCGGCCCAGTTCGATTCGCAGTTGGCGACCGCTTCGGCGCTACGGTGGGGAATGGCCCTTTTTGCCTTGTTCATCGCCGCACTGCTCTACCAGCGACACGCGATCAGGAGCGTGGCCCGAGGTCTGGGAATTGTCAGCGCGGACGGGGACGATTCCCAAACGACGGAGACGATTCGCACGGTCGTCTTGATTCAGGTGGCCCTGCCGGTCTTGGCGCTCTCGCTCGGAATTGTCATCGCCGCCGCGGTGAACGGCAGGCTCGGTGGACCCGAGGCCGAAACACTGTTTGATCGTCTGGGTACTAACGCGTCCTACGCGGGACCGCTGCTGCTGTTGGCCTTTGCCTGGGCCAACTACGCCTGGCGGGAACGGGGTGTCTCCTTTGCCCTGGCGGCCACGTTGCTGGTAAACCTGGCCGTCAGCTGTTCGCAGATGATCGTCGGTTCCATGGTCGGCACCAGTGGCACTGCGCTGGTTGTCAACTTGCTGGCGACGAACATGATGGCCACGGCTTTCTGCCTGGTGACGTGGATCGTCTTGCGACAGCGGTTCGCGACGGCGGCGGAGCCCGCTACCCCACGGACACTCCCAGGTCACTGGGCATCGTGGGACCTGCCGCCCTGGAACATTGAAGCCCCCAACTGGTCTTGGGGAGCCCTGACGACGCTGTTGGCAAGCCAGGTGAGTACGATGATTGCCTGGATATTGCTTGCCATCTACCGTCACCCCGACCAATTGAGTGCTACGACCGCTCTGTGGCAGCACTGGCTCGGCTACGCCGGTCTGGGTGCCGCGTCGTTGGGCATGTTGACCTACGCATGGCGAGTACGTCGGCGCTGGTTGGTCGACCTGAGCTCGCTCTCCGCCCTGGGGCTGGTCGCCCTGCTGACTGTCTCGCTTTCCGGACCGGTCGGTGTCGCAAACTGGCACATCTACCATGGCCTGCTGATCGGACTCGCCTGCCTGGCGACGATTCTGACAGGTCTCTGCTGGATCGGTTCGAGTTCGAGTTTCGCCGATCGTCGCTGGGGCGAATCCTTTGCGTCGGCTGATGTTATTTCGGGTGCCCGACGTTGGTCGGCGGCGCTGCTGATGTTGCTGATACCCTTTGCCCTGCGTGGTGCTTTCAGCGATCTGACAGGACCCTGGTGGTCAGCCGCTACCGTCTCGGTGGCCGCAATGCTTGTCATCGCCCACGGCCTGATGACGCGCGGGAAGCTGTTGGCCTACCTGTCGACGGGGCTGGCGGCGCTGGCAAGCTTCCTGGTGTGGGTGCAACCTTATCGCACGACGGGCGACTTCGGAGATTTCCTGCATTTGATCGAAGCGATCATCATCGCCACTTGCTTGCTGAGTCTATTGTGGCTGGTGATGGATTGTCTCTGGCGACGTGAGGAGAGCGAGAATGAACAGCCACGCTCTCTAAGCATGCCGGCAGTCTATCACGTTGTCTCGATCCTCGGATTGTTGACGATGGCATTGGTCTACTTCCCGTCGGCACTCATGGACGGAATCTTCGAGTTTGACTTTGTGTCGCACATTGACTTCGCCATGTTCGCTTCGATCGCGGCACTGGGTCTCCTGCTGTTCGCGACTCTCTGGATACCGACGGCTCGTTACAACGTGGCGGGGCTGTACCTGCTCGGCATGCTCGCCTGCCTTCTGGGTCTGCTGCGATGGGGTCCAGCTTCTGACTTACGCAAACTGCTGATCGCCGGGACTGTTATGGTGGCCTGCTACGTGCTGCTCACCAGCACGCTATGGAATTGGCGCGACCAACTCCTCCTGGCAGCGAAACGGGGCGGCGTGCCTGACCTTCCCCAATTGGCGACTCGAACCTGGCGATGGCTCTGCTCGGCCAACATCCTGGTCTCTTGCTGTGTTGTGGTCATCGCGGGCTTCATAAGTATTGGCGGTCTGCTTCCCGACTCCTGGCGTGGCGCCGGTCCGCTCGCGATCGCATTGCTCGTCCCGGCCCTGGCGATGTTGAGCTACGGCGACCGCGAAACGCGCTTGCCCTTGTTGTCGTTGTTGTTGGCGGCTGTGGCGGTTGTCTATTTCGGTTGGGCCCAGCTCAACGTCACCGATGGAGATAAGTTCTGGCTCCTGCATGCGATTCGAGCCACCGTCGCCTTGGCCACCGTGGCGTTCGCCTACGGAACGGTGTTCGTGCGGCTCGTTCAGCGCGAGAGTCGATGGTTTTCTATCGTTCGGCACGCGGCGGTGATCGTGGCTGGAGTGACCATCGTCGCCCTGTTGTGGTCGCTCAGCATGGAAGCCGCGTATGCCTTCCAGTCTGGCCGCATGGAAAGTGGCGCCAATCAGTCGCTCTTGATAACCTCTGAGATGATCCAGATCACGATCGTGTTGGTCGGCCTGGCAGCGACCTTGATCTCGATCGCCCTGTTGCCTGGCTACGATCCGTTCGGACTGAACGACCGTGGTCGCATGGTCTACGTCTACGCCGCGGAATTGGTATTAGCTCTGATATTTGTTCATATCTGGCTTACCATGCCGGAGTGGTTCCACGGTCGGATCAAGCCTTTCTGGCCGCTGATCGTGATGGCAATCGCGTTTGGCGGACGCCTGCTCGGCGTGCTTGCCCAGCGGGTGAAACTTCCGGTTCTTGTCGAGCCGCTGGAACGAAGCGGAGCGCTTCTGCCGTTACTGCCGGCCTTGGGTTTCGCCTTACTTAACGACAACCTGCGGGTGTCCTATTCCGTGACATTGCTGACGGTGGGAGTGTTTTATCTTGTCTTGGCAATGGTGCGACGGAAGCCGATCTACACGGCCGCCGCGGTGCTGGCGGGCAATGGGATGTTATGGGCTTTGTTCTACGAGCAACAGTGGGAGCTGTTCAAACACCCCCAGCTGTGGTTAATTCCGCCCGCCATTTCGGCACTGGTGGCAGCTCAGCTCAATCGGCATCGGCTGCGCGAGGACCAGCTGACAGCGATCCGATATTTCTCGGCAGCGGTGATCTATATCAGTTCCACCGGCGAAATGTTCATGCGCGGTGTTGACGAGAATCTATGGCCGGTGATGGTGGTGGCGGGGCTATCCGTCTTGGGGGCCTTGGTCGGAATTGGTCTTCGAATCCGCGCGTTTCTCTATCTCGGCACGTCGTTTCTGATGGTCTCACTCGTCAGCATGGTGTGGCATGCGGCGGCCGCGATTGACGAAGTCTGGCCCTGGTGGGTCTTCGGGATCGCGCTGGGAGTGGCGCTGTTGGTGATGTTTGGGTTCTTCGAAAAGAAGCGAGACGATCTATCGCAGCTGCTTCAGGGACTGAGGCAATGGGAGCCTTGAGAGTCTTTGTTTGACGGCTGAGAAGATCGTGTGAACTGTTGGCGATCGCACGGCCGGCCGGCTGCGGACGTACATGCCAGACTGTACACGGTCTTGCGGGAAGTACCGTGGGCATGTCGTATCGATGTCCGGCGGTCGGATCGATACAATGACGGTCACCAAGTCGGCCGGACGGAACGGCCACACGCCTTGAGTCGTCTGTCTGCGTGGCACGTCGCCACAAAGGACATTGACTCAGCACCCTGCGGGAACTTCACGATGGGTCTATTTGGCCGTAAGAAGCGACTGGTCGACTACGCCAGCTGCGCCGGATGAGCGGGTAAGTTGCCCCAGGAGGGCGTCGCACAGGTTGTGCGAGACTTACCCACGTACGATGATCCTAACCTCGTCGTTGGTCCTGAGGACTTTAGCGACGGAGGCGTCTATCGGCTGCGCGACGATCTGTTCATTGTGCAATCGGTCGACTTCTTCCCACCGCTGGTTGACGATCCATTCGTGTTTGGTCAGATTGCCGCGGCCAATTCGCTCAGTGACATCTATGCCATGGGTGGGCGACCGACGACGGTGTTGAACGTTGTTGGCTTTCCTGACGACAAGCTTCCGCTCAGTCTGCTGGGCGATATTCTGCGTGGCGGCGGTGAGAAGGTGAAAGAGGCCGGCGCTGTGGTGGCGGGTGGACACACCGTGCGCGACGTCGAGATCAAGTTCGGGCTGTCCGTTACCGGAGTAGTGACGCCGGAGGAGCTAATCACCAATCGCGCGGCGAAGCCGGGCGACTCTTTGGTGCTGACCAAGCCTCTGGGCACCGGCTTTATTACGACCGCCTTCAAGGCACAGAAGTGTCCCGCGGCGCCGCTCGACGCGGCTGTCGAGAGTATGACGCAACTGAACGTGATCGGTCGCGACGCCGCGCAGGCTTGCGGCGCCCATTCCATGACGGACATTACAGGATTCGGGCTCGCCGGTCACGCCAACGAGATGGCCCAGGCCAGCGATGTTACATTCGTCATGCACGTCGACCGCCTGCCGGAGATACCCGGCGCGCTGGAACTTGCCCACGCGGGTTACATGACGCGGGCGAGCGCGTCGAATCGAAGTTTCGCCACCTCGACAATGCGCATTGACAGTGCGGCCGATGCGCTGCGGCAGGAGCTGCTCTTCGACGCGCAAACCTCGGGCGGGCTGCTGATTAGCATCGCCGCCGATCGCGCTGAGGAACTGGTCCGCCATGCGCAGGATGCCGGCGCGGTGACGGCCTGTATTGTCGGTCGGGTCGAAGACCGGCAGGATGCGTCACTGATCGTGGAAGCTTAGCTGCCAAGTCCTTTGGGTGGCTCAGTCGCTAACCGTTCTTGACCGTTCCAAAGCCGCACGGCAAGGCAACGCTCTTAACGGGTGGCGTTACGGCAATATCCAGCGGACCGTGTTGCGAATCGGCTGCCCGGGGACGTAGACCTTGGTACGCACCACGACCGGGCGTCCGTAGACCACTGGGGCGGGCGCGACGACCGGCGAATAGGTCGTGACGAAGCGCGGTGCCGGGTAGACCGGTCGGAACGTGGTCACCGGCTGGGCCGCTGTGTAAACGGGTCGCTGCGTCAGAGTCGGCTGATTGCAGCAAGGTGACGGTGCCGGAGTGCAGCAGGGACTTTGCACGGGTACACTTTGCACCGGCGCTGGTGCGTAGACGAAGGGACGAGCCACGACCGTGCTCGACAAGTCGCTGGTAATGTAACCACCGCCGGCCGCGACGGCCGTCGAAGCAGCACACAGCATCACGATTGTCAAAGTCATTGCTACCAAAGATCGTTTCATCGCGGACCTCTCTTCTTGCGTGGCTTGTTTCTTGCCGCGCAACTGGAGTCATCAAAGCCGTCGTGTCCTACGTCATACCATGGACTGCACTAACATATCCCTATCAATTCAACCTTACTCCGAGGTCGTCGCTTCTTCAAGTCGCGGATTGAACGGTTAGGCTGACTTTAACGATGCCACGGCTAGCATGCTGTCACGCGCCAGGCTGCATACTCTTCCTCACTTCGTTACAATGCCGTGCATGCACATTTGTCTCTTCGATATTGACGGTACCTTGATCCGTAGTGGCGGTGCCGGCCAAGGCGCTTTTGAGATCATTCTGCTGGAGCAGTTTGGCATCTCCAATGGCTGCGAAGGTGTTCCTTTCAGTGGTCGTACCGATCGCGCGATTCTGGCGGAATTGTTTGAGCGGCATGCTATCGAGAATACCGGCGATAACTGGCTCCGCTTTCGCAGCGCCTACCTCGACCGCTTGCCACAAATGCTCAGCGAGCGGGCTGGTCATGTGTTGCCGGGAGTCGTCGAGTTGCTCGCTCATTTGCGAGAGCGCGATGACGTGCTGGTGGGTCTGTTGACCGGAAACATTGCCGAGGGCGCTCGCGTTAAGCTTTCGCATTACGACCTCCACCATCACTTCGATTTCGGCGGTTATGGCGATGTACATGTCGACCGGAACCAGGTCGCCCACCAAGCTCTCGAGTCGGCTCTCGCGCATCATGCGGAGGTAACCAGCTCGCCCGATGGTGACGCCCAGGTGTGGGTCATCGGCGATACACCACTCGACATTGCCGCGGCACGCGCCATTGGTGCGCGGGCTGTCGCCGTTGTAACGGGTTGGCACAGTCGCGAGCGCCTTGCCGCGGCGGAGCCCGATGTGCTGCTCGACGATCTGTCCGACCTGGAGGCCGTGTTGGCCTTGTGGGAGCCCTCGGTCTAGCGGCCTCTCCCTCGGCCACTCGGTGACTTGCGCGGTTCGGCTCAAATCGGTTCTCTTCGTTTCGGGTCATTACCCAATAAAGCGCTGCGCGCCTTCTTCGCCAAAGTCGATGGTCACAAAGTACCGCACCTGCGGATGCCGCGTGGCGACGCCCTGGATCAGATCGCGCCACCACTTGACCGGTTGAATCGTGCTATGGGCGTTCTCGCCATTGGGCAGTAAGTAGTCAGCTGCAAAAGAGCTGGCATTCACGAAGAGAAATTTCTGTGCCAGGCTGAATAGCTCATCCACGACCCAAGGCATGTCTTCTTCCGGCACATGCTGCAATACCTCGGTGCTGATCACGCCGTCAAACTTCCCGGTCGGCGGCTCTGCGAAGACCTCGTAGCCCGGGTCGTAGCAGGTCAAGGAATCAAGGTCCCAATACTCCGCAATCGAGGAGAATCGTTGGCCATCCTTCAGATTCATCGCCATCACATATTGCGCGCCCTTGCCAGAGCCATAATCGAGAATGCTCATCGCGCCAAATTGATCCGCGAGTTGCTTGATCGCCTCGGCATACCGGGCCAGTGAGTGACCCGTGAAGAATTGCTCTGGCGGAATATTGCGACGCTGGTCGCCATAGAGATGGAGTTGTTCGTGTTGCGAGATGAGTTCGCGATATCGCGGACTCGGGTTCGCTCTGGTAAAGGTCGTGGTCGTTGACATGCTTTCACTCCGCATCCCGGGCGTCTTCTCCGCGTCCCCTGTCCGTATTGCCTGTCCGTATTGCCCCCGCCAGTCTGGATAGCAGGGCTAGCTTCTCGGCGCGATAAATCTCCTGTAACGCAATCGGATGTTATCCCGCGCGAAGTTTGATGTCGTCTTCTCTCCGCCACCGGCCAATCGAGTTCGTTAATACTATTCGCTGAAAGAGAATATCCTATTCCTCACCCTCTTCACCGGCCAGCCCCAGTCGCGAGAGCCAGCGACCACGTGGCTTCCCTTCCTCGGTCGATTTAGGAGCCTGGGGGGCGGCAGTCGGGATGGATTCGGCCAGCTCTTCCAGTTCCACTCGCTCTCGGGCGATCTTGGCTCGTTCCATCGAGAGTTCGACCTCGGCCTTGCGAAGTTTGTCTCGCAGCTGCTGTTGCAGTTCTTCCAGGTGAGCGCGCTCTTGTTGAATGAGCTCATCCGCGTCGACCAGTTGCTCCAGTTCGTCGGCGTTCCCGACCATCGATTGACTCGCCTTGCGCTCCTGTTCCAGTTCCTCTCTGAGTCGGGCAATCTCTTGATCCTTGGCCGCCACAATCTCATCGGTCCTGCGAATCACGTCTTCAATCCTGAGGCGATCCTGCCGAGCGGCTGAATCGGTCGCGTCGTGACCGGCGTCAAGCTGCGAGACGAGCCGTCGCTTTTCGGCTTCCCAGTCAAAGCCTCCGCCGGCAACCGCCGGTTGGATGGGAGCATTTGAGGGGGCGGCCGGCTGCGCCGCTTGTGCTTGCAACTCTTTGTTCTCGCTCCGCAGCTTGCGCAGCTCCTCCATGGCCAGGCCGTACTTCCGCTCCCAATCGGCGGCGGTCGTATCGTCCTGCGGTGTCGGGGCGCTCGGCGGTTCAATCGTCGTTTCCGTCGCCGGCGGGGCGGTCGTCGCTTGAGTCAGCTGCTCCGCCGCGGCTAGACGCCGATGAAGCGCGGTTCGTTCCTGGCGGAATTCCTGGGCGATGCGCTGCCGCTGTCGGCGAGTCTGGTCGGCCAGGGTCTCGATTTCTCGGCGTTCCTCTTCCAGCTGCACGAGCCGCGTCTGAAAGCAGTCTTGTTTGGTCGTCACCTCGGTGAGCGCCACTTCCAGCTGGGCCTGCTGCGTGGCCAACTTGCGGCGACTCTGGCGGAGTTCTTCTTCACGCTCCTCGAGCAGTTCTCGCTGCTCGTCGAGCCGGGCGATTCGCTGCTGCTGTTGCTGGTCGAAGTGCGTCTGCGCTTGTTGCCAACTCTCCTGCTGAGCCAGCAGAGTCGTCTTGATTCGTTGGGCTTCGTGAAGTCCCTGCTCCAGGTCCACCGTCTTGTCACGCCAACGTTGGCGATCCAGATCACTCGTCGCGCCCGCTTCAGTCAGGTCGGAAGTGAGTTGATCGAGCTTGGCGGCCAATTCCTTCTCGATTTCACCGATCGTGTCTTTCTGCGCAGCGAGCAGCTCCTCGGCGCGCGCGCGCTGCGCGGCCAGCTCTTGCTGCCAAGCTTCCGCCGAGAGCGGTTCACTATCGGGTCTATCGATCGGGTTGGTACCCACCGTGTTCCTTCGTCGGTTCGTTGGTGACGCCGTCCGGTTGGCGCGCCGCCTCTGTGTCTCTTCACTTCTTCGCGCGGATCTCGCGCGCAGGGTGTTGGTGCGATTCACGAGCCGCCGCGCCATTTCCAGCGGCGCGAGGGGCCCTAAATCCCTACTTTTCCAACACTTATCTACAGTTATGTAGGCCACTTGGGTGCGCGCGTCAAAGAGTTCGGGTCGGTCCCTTCCGATTGTGACGGCTCTGCCGACTCTAGCGCGCCGGGGGCGGACCTTTGGCCGCCGCTCCCGAGCCGCTGCTCGAGGTATCCCCTGTCGACCCGCATTGCCATGCTCGGCTCTCATGCCAGTTCGACTCCGTTGACGATATGGTCGGGGACCTGACCGTTGAATCGCGCCACCACCTGGCGGGCCGAGCGCGAGCGTAAATCGAGTAGACTTTCCTCGGAGACGAAGCCGGCGTGGGGCGTGACGATCACCCGCCGATCGTTGTAGGGGGCCACACTCAAGTCGGGCGGCTCGGGCGTCTGCACATCGAGGGCCGCGCCGGCGATCTGGTTGGCGGCCAGCGCCGCGGCCAGGGCGTCGTGGTCCACCACGCCTCCGCGGGCCGTGTTGATCAATCGGGCGGTCGGTTTCATTTGTGCCAGCTGCTCCGTGGAGATGAGATGTCTCGTCTCCGGCGTGAGCGGCACATGCAGCGAGACATAGTCGCTCTCGCGGAGCAGCTTGTCGAGGTCGCAGTAAGTCACGTTCGGCAGCGGATCGCGGCGGCTGCGGCTGGTCGCCAAGACTCGTAGACCGAGTCCCAGGGCCTTGGCCGCCACACGGCGGCCGATCTGTCCGAAGCCAACCAGGCCGAGCGTCTGCCCTTCGATGCGCCTCAGCGGGGCGCCGGCCTTGAGATCGTAAGTACCGTGTTGGGTCGCCTCATGGTAATAGGCCACCTTGCGGGCTAGGGCCAGCAACAGGGCGATCGTGTGCTCGGCGACTTCGATCAGGCAATAGTCCGGCACGTTGGTTACCGGAATGCCACGGGCAGTGGCCCGCTCGACGTCGATGTTGTCGAGGCCCACGCCGAGTCGCGCGATGATGCGACAGTTCTCCGCGGCATCGATGACCGAGGCGGGGACCTGCGCCCAGTTGGTCATGATGGCGTCAGCCTGGGGCGCCACGGCCAGCAGATCGTTGGTGTCGCCGCTGGCGGGCAGCAGGAGTTCAGCATCGGCCTGGGCCAGGATTTCCCGTTCCAGGTCGAGGTCGGCCCAGGCGTAGTCGGTTAGCAAGGCTTGATAGGCAGGCATTTTCTTAGTGTGGCGTTAGCGTCCGTGAGCGGTTGTTGTCGTTCGATTTTCGGGCCGATGTTCGGTTGTTGTTGGTCGGTCGTTCGAAAGTTGTTCGATTGTGAATCGGTTCTTGTTGCTGTGGGCGGGTCGGTGTGTGTTTTCATTGTTAGCCCGAAGTGTGATCGAGGGACTCTTTGGGTTTCCCGTGGAGCGGTCGGGAGACCGCTCCACAACAACGGGAGGGCGAGGCTCGCGTCCGAGCCGTGGTTGGATCGGAGGAGCTTCTCGGCTCCGCGGGAGCGTCGCCCTCCCGAGGTTCTTTATCACACCGGTTAAACCATTCCACGATTTATGGAACCGCCCCGCACTGTGTGCATCATCGCTCGTCGCCGCGCCATGCCCAACCTAGCAAGTGGTGTGAAAAAGTAAAGCTGCGTTTTGACTGGTCATTTTGGGTGGTCCGACTAGTCGGGCGTTTGTTAAGATGTTGTTCGAGGGGCGTCTCTTCGGTGTGGGGCGTTTGGTCTATTGGGTCGATAGACAGGCCGCTCTTCGGAGGTAACGGCTGGTCGATGATGAAATTCCAAACGTCAACAGGTCGCGTGAAACACGAGATTACCGTGCCGCTCTCGGAAGCGGATTTGGTCGATGTCGACTTGATCGGTGTCCAGCTCGGCGAAGCCGACTTGCGGGGGGCAAATTTTACCGGGGCGATTCTGACGGGCGCCGACTTTTCCGACGCGGATTTGCGGGAAGCGACATTCGACGGCGCCATTCTCGAAGGAGCCTGTTTCGACGACGCCAATCTTCAGCGAGCCTCTCTGAAACAGGTTGACCTCTACTGGGGCAATCTGATTAAAGCCAATCTTGCGGAGGCGAACTTGGAAGGGGCTCAGTTACAAGGAGCCGATTTGAAGTGCGCCAATCTCTCGGGCACACGTCTCCTGGACGCCAAACTAGGGCGGGGAAACATGGGCGGCGGAGCCAGCTTGCAGGGGGCCGATTTGCGAGGCGCGATGGTGATCGGTGCCGATTTTGCCGCGGCCGAGTACGATCAAGAAACACAATTCCCCGAGGGTTTTGATCCCGACAAAGCGGGCATGTGTTTGCGGAATGCCTAGACTCTGCAGAGCGATTACGATGTGAGAAAACTGACAGACGTGACAGACGTTAATTACCAGGCCACGGCCCAGCACGACCACCGATCTTATTGCCTCTGAGAAGCGACCATGATCCTAGCCAGAGTGATTGAGCCGACTCCCAATTTCGCGATCCACTTCAGCGTCGTGATCGTGTTGGCAATTGTCGGCGCCCGCTGGATCGACAATCGCCGAAACGTGGCCCTGCTGGCTAGTGGGCTGGGTTATGTATTCATCTTTTGCCTGTATTGGCAAGATACAAGTCCGTGGTTGAGCGGCCCCTCTTGGCGCTATATTGTTTGCGAGCCGATCACGGCTGTCCCGTACGCGCTACTGGATCGGCTGCTGGGCATCCCGCCCGAGATTGGCAGCCCCGGTCTGTTTTGGAAGTTCTATGCGGCCGTGCCCGCCCTGTTTCTTGGTCTGCTGGTTCCGGCCGCGTTGGCTTACCTGATTGCCATTCGCTGGGCGCCCGCGGATCGGGTTTCGGAAGAGGGTGGGAAGCTGTCTCAAGACCAAGGGCAAGAAACGGCCGGCGGGCGAACCCAGTTTCGGCTGCTTTCGCTGATCTGGATGACGGCACTTTGCAGTGTCGCCTTCGGCCTCTATCGGGTCTTCGGTGAGTCGATCCAGCAGTTTCTCGATTCCTTGTATCGACAGGAGAGTGAATCGTGGCTGCCTTTCTTGTTGGTGTTTCTCCTCGTGGTCATTTGGCGTCCGGTCCGCTGGTTCCGCCGGTTGAGAACTCGTATGAGAATTGATGCTCGAGATCGAAAGGAGAAGGCCGTCGAGCGCGCCAACTCGGTTGCCAAACATCGCCACGGGAGAACGCGGAACCAACTGCCGGCGCGGATGTTGAAAAATCGTCGCGAGCGGGATGAGCTATTCTAGGAAAGCAGTTGTTTTTTTTGATCCCTCACTAACGTTTCGGGCTAGTTACGTTGTTGTGGGCGGGTCTCCTGACCCGCCCACGGGTTGTGTTGAGCCACTCGTCGGAAGCGTGTGCGAGGGACTTGGGGTAAGTGTGTTGTTGTCGTTAGCCCGAAGTGTGATCGAGGGACTCTTTGGGTTTCCCGTGGAGCGGTCGGGAGACCGCTCCACAACAACGGGAGCGACTGTCTTGATGGTCAAGTGATTTGCGATTGGAATTTCCAAGATTTCTGGTCACGCAGCATGGCGTTGAGCAA